>ERZ1370068.7014-contig-5958_pt1 | contig 66124 bp, 114 predicted proteins | sample MGYA00561227_ERZ1370068 | MGnify/ENA primary metagenome ERZ1370068 (study PRJEB38410, sample SAMEA6850437) | metagenome | study: Metagenomic assessment of the ecological functions of the soil: analysis of the soil microbiota associated with the... | reverse complement strand
ATTTACTGTCGTCAATTGCCAGGTGGACCCGCCATGGTCGTCATCCCCGGAGAGTCACGAAGCATCCGCCGGAGGCGTCTGGGTCGAGGCTGACCACGACTGCTAAGCTATCAAACCCTCGCCGATCACCGGCGAGGACCCAGTCACAGAGCCAGGGGCGTCGGTCCCTTCCCCGCCACTCTGGCCAACCTGAATCCCCAACGATCCCGAAACGCTGGGGCTTCCCGCGGATGCGGCCAACGGGCCCCACGACTCGCCCCACAGAGTTTCAGCTTAGCCCCCCGACTCGACCCATCTCTTCGTCCGGGAGGACGACCGAAGGTGTCCTCCCGTGGAGCGAGCCGACTAGCTGGCGTATGCTGGGGCATTCACCCGCTCAAGTCCTCCCCACTTGACGGTTCGAGTCTCCTATCGACCCTGAAAGCCCGCCCAGAAGTTCCCCGCTGCCTGAGAGTGCCCTGCCGCTTCGCACGCCATTGCCCGCCCCGCGCGGTCGCGGAGCCGAGTCCTCAACACTTCCGGGGAGAAAAGCTCCCGACAGTCTGAGAGTTCTCGCTCCCGTCCGGGCGGGTTTCGCGGGGCTCAGTCTCTCACGCCGCTAACCCGGCTTCCACGAATCCTGGCCGAGCGTGAGGAAAGCTCTCCCCATGTCGTTCAGGCCCCCCACGACCGCAATTTCATTTTTGCAGGCCATTGTAGCTTTTCGTGCCCCGGGGGCACCCGGTAAACTCCGCTTCCGGAACCATCAGCCGCCCCATCTGTTTGTGGAGTCGCCATCTCGATGTGGAACCGGGAGACCGGTCCGCGGATTGTGGCGGCATCATGGAACCGCTGGCGATCGCCTCCCGCCCCGATGGCGAGAGTGACCCCGTGGACCACTGGCTGTCGCCGCTGCGCGTGCTGGAATCGCAACCGTATCGCGGAGACGATGACCCCATCGCCCCCGATGGCTCCCGCGGTACGCCCATTGGCCCGACTCTCCGTTCCCGCTCACCGCGCTGGTTCCGATGCAATCAGGGTGGCCGGAACCCGAGCGGGAGGAGGTGGCAAGCCGAGCGGAACGTGGATATTTTCCTGAGACCGCGGGAGAACGGGGAGCGACGCCAGAGCAACAACACCCTTCAGTGGACACCTTTGCTCTATGATCGTACCTTACCGTGACCAGTGGTAACCAGTCCGTCCGAGGCTGCCGATGAACTGTCATCTCGACTCCAGATGATCCATGATAGTTCCAGTGTGCGAGACCTGATTGCGATCTTCTTTCGTCTTCGGCGGCGGGTTCCTGGGTGCTTGCCCCGCTGGCCCATGCCCTCGCGAAACGGATTGGCTCCCCTCCTCACTCCACCGATCCAGCGCCCTGGCTGAGCTGCAGGAGCCAGCCCAGCAGGTTCGCCAGTGAACTGGCCGAGCTTGCCGAACGGACCGATTTCACCGAGCGTTTGCTGGCGAAGCAGCATGCACCCGAGCGGCTTCCCCGACCGGCCAGAGCAGCGCCAGATGACCGCAGGCACTCACCCGTATGAGCGACGCATGACCCGCGGAGGAACCGCTGGCCCAGCAACTGACCGCACTGGTGCCCTGCTCACCGAGGTCGAAGCCCGTCTGGCCCGGGCGCCCGCGGCACCGGCGGGACTCGAGGACCTGAAGAACTCGGTCGACTCTCGTTGCGGACCAGCATGCGGCGACTTTCGCCGCCGGCTATGGCGCCGCATCGCGCCGATGCGGGTGGAACGGCCTCAGGCTGCGGCGGGCAATCGAGAGCCTCGGGGTGTCCAGGCCAGCCTCGGCAAGCCAGGCCCGCGCATCCTGAGCACGTAGCCGGAGTTCTCGATCCCGCCAGTGGCCGCGATCAGATCGGGCCGCCCGCCCTGACGCGAGCAGTATGGAGGCACCATGTCCAAACGTCTCCAGTGTCTACGAGACCCCTGGAAATCACCGGTAACCTTCGATCCCAACCGCTGCATCCATTCCGGGTCTGCGTCCGCGGGCTGCCTGAAGTCTTCGATGTCAGTCGCAACGGTGGGTGAGCATCGAGCTGGCGGCTGCGCGCAGTAGTCGCGGATCAGGTGCCGCTCGCCGCCTCCGGCGCGCCCCAGTCCAATAATGGCCCCATGACTCGACTGAGGGGGGCAGGCCGACACCATGTGGCGCGTAAGTCGGCCGCACCGGTAAAGACGCCGGACACCCAACCCATGGTTCTTCGCCCGGCCGTGCTCCCCAGTTCAGGGCATGGCTCTCCAAACATCACGCCACCGTTCCGGAGCTGCTGGTCCGGCTCTACAAACGGGACTCGGGCGGAACCCAGCATCACCTGGCCGGAGTCCGTGGATCAGCGCTCTGCGTTTCCGATGGATCGACGGAGTACGCAGACGGCTGACGAGGTGAGCTATACGATCCGCTTTACGCCTCCCGTCGGGCCGGGAAGTATCTGGAGCTCGATCAACATCAGTCGAGTCACGACACTTCGAGGCCGAGGGCTTGATGCACCCTGCCGGGCTCGGCCTCGCCAAGCCCGGCGGAGAAGTCCCGCATCTACTCGTACGAGCAGCGGTTTCCTTGGTCGCAACTCGCGCCGGCGCTACGAGAAGAAGCTGCGGACAAGAAGGCGTGGTGATTCTTTCCCAGGCCCAACGCCACTGGTACCAGCGAACTGTTACGTATCGCATCGCGTCAAGTACGCAAGGTAGCAGGTCGGCCCAGTTGCTCGCCAAGATGCTGGATTGACGAGTCAGCCAGCATATAATACAGGCAGGCGAATGTTCACTGAATCAAGTGGTTGTGCGCGATAAAAAGCAGCATTACGCCAGCAGGCAGATCGACATGATCGGCAGCTCATCCCCGGGGCGGTAAGTTTCCGCGTGGGTCCGCGATCGCGAAGGGTCGCTCGAAGCTTGACATCAACCTACGAGTGGCTCTCACGTAATGCACTGTGTCAAAAGAAAGGTTGAGAAGGCAAAAAGAGTGGAGTCTCACTCCTAATCGCTTCATTGCCGTGAAACCAGTGATGCGCTTCTGATTGCGTCCACACTGGTAGGGCTGCTTATAAATTCAACTGCCCAGATTCGTAAGCCGATGGCATTTTTCGAGGGATCGCCGACACCGTTTTTGGGCCGATCCAGAACACCGGATCTTCGCGCGCCAATACAATGCTTGTCCTGAGATCCCTGATCTCTCGCCCGTGAAGTGAGATCGTGGTTTATTGACCGTCAACTCGCCATCCGCTTCTCGGCGGCTTGGCGGTATCGGTTAGACAGCAGGCTTCGCCGGCCCCGCCATTTCCTGTCCTCACCGGAATGCCCCGATCCAACTGGCGTGCGCGACTGCGTCGTCGCGGAGCATCCCATTCGATTTTTCGAAAGCCCGTATCGCGACCCCGGCAGATCAGAATCGCCTGACGTTTGTGTCTGGCCTTCCGCCGGTCCCTCAACCGCATTCCGCCCAGCGGTTAAATCTGCAGCCGAACAGCCTGGCTTCCACTCTTCAGCATCTTCGTCACTCTTAATTCTTCCGCCGATCCGCCGATCGGAAGCTAGTAATACCCTTGTAGCTGACGTTAGGCTCACGACCGCCAATGTTCTGAATTTGCCGTTTGGTTTCAGCCGTGAGCTGAGGCGTGCCGGTCTGGAACCGCTGGCAGCCTCTCGCATGGCACAAAGCCTACCGTTGGGTGAGCGCCCGGCCGCTTTCGTACCTGCGCAAACCGCGTGGCTGGTCGCTCTGCCTCGGATTATCGGCTCTCCCCGCCTGGTATCCGGATACACTCTCCGAGGACTACGTCGCGCGGCTCTTCTCAACCTGTAGCTATGCCGCTGGCGGGATGGGGTCAACCGATCTCAGTCCTGGGAAGTGGCAGCTCCTTCGTAGGTTTCCAGCTCCCACCGGCTGGAGCCCCATCGCATTGCCGAGAAGCTGCGTTCTGCCCCGGTCGCGCATCGCTCCTGCCTCACCCGCAAAAATGCGACCTGAGGATACATCGCAGTGTCCTAGTCTTATCGTGTCACTGCCGGTAAACGGGTTTCCGGCATCTTCGTTTCACCAGGATTTATTGACGCCAGATGGTGCGGCGGTCGCGTGGTAGTTCGCCAGAAGCCGGGATGCTCCTCGTCACCATGGTCAGTGAGTTCTGGCCGATGAGCATCGTGCTCAAGATCGTCAAGATCGTGGGATCACCCAGTGGCTGATGAGGAGCCGCGGAGGCAACTCGAGGACTGTGCGAATCGGTTTACTCGACGCCTGTGGCGACCTCTTCGCTGGTTTCAGATGCGCAACTTCAGGAGATGCACGAGCGTCTGGAATTTCTAACCATGTGAATTTGTCTCAGGGACGGGACCGCCGGGCTGGGCGCTGACTTTCGCTGGTCATGAATTGAGATCTTCAGCTCGTTTGTTGGTCCCTCTGCTCCTCGCCTACACAGATGCTGGGCCGTAAGTAAATCGCAGAAATGGGGAGTCTCGATCAGTGCCATGCGTCCATCTTACGATAAAACATCGTCACTGAGGCGGCGGCTGTCGCGTAGCGCGTTCGTTCGGAGAGTAAACCGATCTTCTGGAGGAGTGGATATCAACACGATCCGGCCGGGAATGGGGACGATCTTGCGGTGGTCCGTTGGAAACGATGGCCTATCGCGACGGGCGTGTTGCCCGAGTCGACGGATTTGAACCCGGATCCGCATCAACCACGCTAACGTATATATCGGCTTTGTGCTTGGTCCAGGATGTGGCCGCTTGAGTTGAGTCACGGTTCCTCAGAAAATCTGGATGTTCTGACGTCGTCCGACCTAAAGCTGTGACGCGTTTGAACTGTCTGAAACCGATGTCGCGTGGTTACCCCGTGGTGATCGCGCATGGCACACCTGAGCGGAGAGCGTTTGAAGCGCCGCGTGCTGATGCCGGCTGCTTCGCGCCAGCGCTTCCCGCACAGAATGGGTTTCCGGCAGGCCGCGAATAGCGGACAGCCTCCCAAAGCCTCTACCCTAAAAGAGCTAGCTTCAACGGAGGTCGAGACCTGGGACAAAGAAAGTGGCAATGTGATCTGCCCGGCATCATCCTGTGGGGCGTGTACTGGAACGTGACTGAATCCCTGAGGCGGCCTGGGCGAGGCAGAAGATGTTCCTCTGCACCATGGCAAAGTGGTGCACGCTGGGCCACTGCGGTGAGCTGCTCCTTCACCAACACGGCGCAGCAAAGTCGCCCATTCGCTCAACGTGGGGATCCCCAGAACCGCCAGCGCTGGCAACGCGTTCTCAGCAGATCACCACTTATATCGAATGCGTTCATGCAGAACTGGACGCCGCTGGTATGCACACTCGTTTCGGCAGAAACAGAGCAATTCGATTTTCTGGCGCTCGCCGAAACGGGGCGTCGGAACGCGACCCGCAGCGGTAAAGACCATCGTGCCGCCCCCGCAGACCATGGTGCGGTGAGATCTGGTCCCGCGGTGTTCCGGTGCTAACTCGCGCCAGCTCTGATGTCGTGAGATATTCCGGGGAGATCGCGAATTCAGTGGCCGGATTCCGCCACGCCGCGGATTTGCGTCATTCCCGACTGCTGTTTGACCACCCCGGAGGGACGACCATCGGTCTTGGCCTTAGCCAATTCATGCGGAATGTCCGGGACACCTGACGTGAGCTATTTCATCGTGCAGTTAGCTTGACCGGTGGACCTGCTTTAATAAACTGAAGTGTATGCTCCTAAAGTGACCCTTTATCATTACTGACTCTTTTGGAACAAGGAAAGAGTGTTTGTGCACCACTGGTGATAAAAGGTGCTGCAATGGTTAGCACTTTAGTCGCCTCACCAGCCGTGTGCAAAGCAAAGGCCTGACCCCTGAGGGCAGTATGTCAAGTGAGGTGTTGCCTGCGAGCTTCTCGCAGAGATCGTGACCTGACCATATCTTCACGATGATGCTCAACGGGTACGGAAAAGTCGCCGCTAACGCCGAGTCAGGCGGCCTGGCTATCGGCCGACTGTTAAAGCCGTCCAGGTTTGAGATCTGAGTCGCCCTGACTGCGAGGTATTCCAGCCGAGAGTCTGCCGGTCCCGGCCTGCCGACTACACCGGACGCCCGATCTGCAAGCGAGCTTCTCTCGCTCGATCCGAGGAACCCGTGCCACGCGCCGTAAGAGTCGCGTTATCGCGTTGTGAAAGCGGTGGCGAGCATGAGGTAGTGAAAGACGCGTGCCGCGCACTACCGCGTGGGCGATCACCACCAGTGCGTCGTCGTGGAAAAGCGGACTGGACTTTCGCGAACTATTGTAATTTTGATCTGACGATGCGCTAATGCAGGAAGCCCTGGGCTATCACAGGCGCAGGAAGCCGACCTCCGCCGATGATGTCCTCGCGGGGCCTCCGGGTCGCGGCGCAGGGAGTTCGAGCGGGAAGCGCCGCGAGGAGATCCCCGCAAACACCTCCCAGCAGGAGCACATACTGAAGAGACAAAGTCAGCAGCGAGATGTGATCTGTCTATCAGGTGCCGTTCGACCAGGTGGTCTCGATACCTCGCGCACCGGGAAACCGCTCTGGTACGCTGCGCTGGCCGCGCCGCACCACCTCGCTCGCCCTGCACCTCATGCGCTCTACGCCAGCCCTGAACTCCAGGCTCGACTGCGGGAGGGGATTCCGGGGCCAGCGGCCGGAAGCTGGACGTGCGGTAAGGCATGTATTCGCTTCCAACGCGCCGGACCCGGACTTGATACTGGCGGTACCGTCCGCGTCATCCCTTTGCAGGCGGTGTCGCCGGATCGAGATCGCCAGCGCCGCGCGACGCGGCAGTAGCTTCCTGGTGACTTATCTCCGCTCCCAAAGCGTTCCGAGACTTGATATCCCGTGACTTCGAGCGCGTTTGTCCCTCTTCGTAATCCCGAGTCTTCGCCTCGCTGAGCGGTGCGGGAGAGTTTCAGCCGCCGCGCCCTGATGCAAACCCTCGGCGTGAGCATCGCCCATCTGGCCCCGGGCGAAGATCCACCCGAGCCCGCCCTACTCGCCGCAGTTCGCCCAGCGTGAACGCCGGCTATCTCCATGCCGGGGTGGTCGCCAGCCTGGCGGGATTCCAGCCACGGCTGGCTGTGCGGCATTCAGCGCAGCCGCTACGCCCGTGACAACCAGACGCGCGCGCGGTCGAGGAGTTCAAGCATCAACTCTCACGGCACCGGCCGAGGCGCCGACCTTCCTCGCCTGTGGTCGGGTGCTGCGTCCCAGGCGCACGCTTGACCGTGTGCCTGGCCGGGAAGTCCCTGGCCATCGATGGCGAGGACCGCGTCCCGGTCGCGACCTATGCAGTCCACTGATCGATCATCCGGCAGGCTTCGATCCGACCGGGAGAGCCATGACAGGCTCAGATTCCAGGGGCCACTCCGCGCCCCGCTTGGTGCAACCGAATGCCGGCAAGGCGGCGGACTCACAACTAACGCATTCACGATGAGCCTACTGGCATGCGCCTGCTTCCACACTTTCCGGCCGCGCTGGCGACGCTGGGGCTACTCGCGTCGCTCAGCGGCTAGACTTCGCTGACGATCGAACGCCGGATGCCTGGAAGAGCCGCGAGAGTAGCCTGACTCGATCCGTTCCTCGCCACGGCGGGCGGAGCACCCTTCGCGCATCTCCGCGACTTCCCGCCCGACATCGCTTCCGCCCGGTGACTTAAGGCGAGGGATGGAAAGCAGCCACAGCTCCCCATTTGCGCCCCGGTGTCGCCGCCGGGGAGGACGCGCAAGGCTCGAGCTTCTGGCCCCAGCCTCCCTTTCTCACCGCGATGAGTGGCAAGGCGCGATGATGGAGTGTCCCCAGCAAGAGGCGTTCGTTCAGCTCCCTGGCTGCTGGACGCGGCCTGGCTAAGGAGCATGCCCCGGCCAAGACCCCTTGGTCTCGAGCCCCAACATTTCGATGGCAGCTAGAATACGACTACCTGCATGGCAGGGCAACGGGCACTGCCGCACCCCAAGGGAGTGGCGCCCGGTGAAGGCCTTCTCAATAGAGGACGCTGTCGGGGTGACATCCGCCATGGATGATCTCGCGGTCGCTCGGCGCTTCGTCGAGCGACTCGCGGTCCTGCCCGACCAGTCTCGCCATCCGGTGTTGCAACCCCTGCTGGATGTTGATCCTTTATCTGAGCGCCGTGGACCAATGTGGAGGCGGCGCTGGGAACGCTCCGGAGCCGGAACGGCAGCGTCGCCTCGAAGCTGGCGGCCGAGTTGGACCGCCGAACCGAGGAGATCGACCTCGACCCGGGAACCCGTGAGGCTTCGCGTCGGGCACCCGTGCGCTGCTCGCGCGCCCCTGGCTCACACCGCCCGAGAGCTTCAAGTTCGTCTACGAGCCGTTCGAGGCCTCGATCCCGCCGGCATCGCTGTAACTCCCTCTCCGGCAGACACCTATAGAATCTCGTCAGCTCCACCCTTGACGGGTGCCCGCCCAGGTCATACCCCTATCGCCGCCGCCCACCCCTGCCCGCCGGGCGGTCCACCCGATCCACTGTATGCTGACCCTGTCTGGGAGGCCGTCATGGACATGCTCCTCGCGCTTGCCCTCAGCATTGGCGTTCTCATTGCGGGCTGGACCTATGTTGCGCTGGGCCTCCGCCGCACTTCCCGTGTGGGCGGGCATTGTCGCCTGGGAACGTTCTTCGCCGCCGGTGGGAAGACGGCGGGCCTGACGAAAAACCATCGCGTCCAATTTGAGCGGCGTGTTCTGGGCATTTGTCGCACTCAAACTCTCCAGCACCCTGGGTGGGGGCTGCCGGTGCTGTCGGCGCTGGTCGGTGTAGTGGCCCCTCGCCATGGTCCTCCGAGTCGAAGATCGCCGTCCTCTCGTTCATCCCTGGCCGCGTTCCTCACGGCGCCGCAACGGCCGTCAGTGTCGTGGTAGGTGCGAGCAAGCGCACCGGGTTAACACGGTGATCGCGCTGGTCGCGGGTGCGGTGCTGGCTTCCTCTCCGAGATGATCGCCGGCAAGATTGCCAAGCCGGCGGCATGAGGCAGCATGCAGAGCCCCCACGGCGTTGCCGTGGGGGCTTTTGTTTCCTGCCGACCGGCGCGCTCGTTTACCTTTCGAACCGCTGGGCCACGCTGGACGGCCCGTACTGGATTCCGCTACACCGGAAGCGCAGGCATTCTCCGATGGCAACCCCACCGCTCAGCCCGATGCGCCGCCCGGCCTATATCGCCGGCCTGCTCGGGCACTCGGCACGCAGGCTCCGCTCGAGGTCCTTCGATATACCCCCGTTGCGATTGCGCGACGCGATCCAGGGCCTCCGAAGATCAGCTGCATCGTCGTGAAGCCGCGGGACGCTGGTCGGTCGCCCACGTGCTCCAGCATCTGGCCGACTCTGAGCTGGTTGGCGCCTACCGCTTCCGCATGATCTGGCCCATGACCGGCCTCGACATCCAGGCCTACGACCAGGATCTCGGCCGAACAACTGCGACTATGACCTCGCAGAGCCATCCTGAATCGCTGGACGACTTTCACCGCGATCCGCGCCGCCAACGTCCGGCTCTTCGAACGAAGCACGCCGAGCGAGCGGGAACGCGCGGGCATCCATGCGGAACGGGGAGGAGAGTGCCCGGGTTTCGCAGCGGGTCTACGCCGGGCACGACATCGTCCACTTGCGGCAGCTCGCCCGAATCTGCCGCGCCATCGGGGCTCCCGGAGAAACCCGATGACAAAGGGGAACACGAACCAAGTCCGCCACTCTGGCCAAGGCGGAGAAGGCTCGCGGGCCATCGGCATGCGCCTTCCTGAGGTGACCGAGGATTTCCCTGGGGCCACCGGGCACTGAAGGTGAAGGGGAAGGCGTTCGCCTTTCTCGCACTGGAGGGAGCCGAACTCAGTATGTCCGTGAAGCTGCCCAGCTCCCACAGTGTTGCCCTCAGCCTCCCGTTCGCCGAGCCGACCGCCTACTGCCGTCTGGTCGCAGCGGCTGGGTGACCGCACGGTTCCAGCGGTCGGACAAGATTCCACTGGCAGTGCTTCGCACCTGATGGAAGAGAGCTATCAGGCGGTGGCCCCGAAGAAGCTGTCCGCGCTTGGCTGGCGGAAGGCCGGGACGAGTAAGGTACCGAGGGCCCACGATGAGTCGGCGGTACCCTGCCTCTCCCCATAACCTCGAGGCCGCTCGTGAAAATCACCTCGACGTCGATCGACTCTGAGCGAAGGCAAGATCACACCGGCGGAGGGTGCCCGGCTCATGAGTGAGCTCGCGTCCGCAGGAGACCGGCTTCACAGGCGACTCAATCTCCTCGATCGGATTCTGGGTGCTGGCCACGACCGGGGGAGCGTTGGCCCTGCTCTCGCTCCGCGTCCGCCTCCATCATCCTCGGTGGATTCTCGAAGCGGCAGGGATCGGGCTGTTGAGCGGCATCAACGGGAGTGGGGCACCCTGGGCTGATTCTGCTGCTGGTCGGAGCCCTGACGATTGCGGGCGGCATCCTGATCTTCACCGACGGCCGGCTCGTAGGCTACCTGGCAGTAACCGTGATTTGCGCCGTCGTGAGTGGTCGCGAGAAGCGGGATGCTGGTGGCCATGGCGGTGATCGGACTGTCCGCGAGCCTCGGCGCCGCCACCAACTATCAACATGCCAGTTACCAATTGGTGATTCGCCAGCCCGCGCCTGACCGTCGTGGGCTTCACCGCTCGCGCTGGCCACCTTATCGCTCTGCCTCGATTGCCCCCCGACACCGAACGCCCTCGCGGTGATCGCTTCGCAGCGGCATTCTCGCTGATCCTGGTGAATTTCGGCTTCGGGTGGATCCTCTGGGGGACTCCTCTGGCTGCGCCCGCCGAGCTGGTCGCTGGGCAGCGCGAGGTAGATCCCCGACTGGGGTTCGCGTTGCTCTTGGGCGGTGGCGTTGATCAGCACCGGCATCTGGGCGGCACGACAAAAATCGCCGCTGGTCGGAATACGGTGGTCGTGTTCGGTGCGGTTCCACTTCTACACTCAGTATTTCGAGCGCCTTGGGGCGTCTCCTCGACGCTCGTCCTGGTGGCGTGATTGCCCTGGGCCTCGCGGTCGGACTGGCCGCTGTCAATCGCAGGCTTCTCTCCGTTCCCGAGGTGGTCGCCTCGTGACCGCGACCGGTTCCATCACGACCCCGGCAATTCTGGACGGGCTGCTCGCCCGTCTCGAGCGACCGCGCCCGGACACTCCGCGACAATGGGGAACCATGACCGCCAGCGAGATGGTCCGCCATCTCTCGGACTGCAGCACAGCGGCATCCTCGGCCGGTCGAGCAGCAGCAGACTTGCCACACGCCGTCCCATTCTCCAAGCGATGCTCGGCGCTGCACGGCGGTGCCGTGGACCGAAGGCAGACGGACGCCGGCGTCGGTGGATCCGCCGGCAGATGGTACCCGCCCGGGGAGACTTCGAGACAGACCGCCGATCGGCCGTGGAGGGACTCAGGACTTTACGCGGCGGCGGCTGACGCCGTCTTTCCTTCCAGCCACGCCGTGTTCGGCACTATGACCCCAACGTGACTGGCGTCATTGGGCCTGTCGACACCGACCATCATCTGAAACAGTTCGGCCTGTGAAACCGTAGCGCGCTTACCCTGAAAGGAGGAGAAGGTTGTGACCGATGATTCGCAACTAGTTCCGCTCGATTCGCCCACGCGGCAGCTCTCGCATCGCGGCGGGACTCTGCTTATTTCACCCACGGTTCCGCCAACCGTTCGCTGGTTTACGAGGGGATCGCCGGACCCAGCCACGGCACCGCCGATCTCTCGACTGTTCGGAGGCGGAATTATCGAGACCGTGTGGCGGATTAGGGTTGATTCTGGATATCTTCTCACCCGCCCGCTGGCTTTATCGCATCGGGAGAAATGGCGGTCGCCTACTTCTGGATCCACTGGGGCGGCGGGGAGTATCTGGTGGTGGCAGAATGGCGGTGAGATGATGCGATGCTCTTCTCATTCATCTGGCTGCTGTTCGCGGCCTGGGGCCCCGGACCGGCCAGCGTCGACGAGTGGCTCGCCAGGCGAAAGCCCTGATCACCGCTCAGCCACAATCATTTGGCGGCCGGAGGAACCGTGGATTTCGACACTCAGGTAAAGCTCGTGATCTACTCGAACACGGCCGAGCGGGGCCAGCCCCGCGAGTCGAGGAGGTGGCGAACCTCGTGGGACAACCGGCTGATGAAGTCCGGGAGTGCTACGGGCGGCTGGCCACAACCGTTCTGCTGGTGTTGGAGCCCGATGGTGAGACAATCCGCATGGCACCGCCCTTTTCCGGGGTCCCAACTCGCATCGAGTCGTGGCGGCGGAGTCAGCTACTACGCGAATTGTGCCTGGGACGCAGTCTGGGGATTCCGGCCGCGCGTTGGAACCGGCCGCGCATGTGTCTCCCGGTGCGAAGCGTCGAGCGGAAGTGCTCCGCCTCACCGGTCGGTCTCGACGGACCCGATCCGTCCACCTGGCTGTTCCACTGCGCGGTGCCGGGCCGCGAAATGGTGGCAGGATATCGTCTTCACTGCAGCACCATGCTCTTCTTCCGGTCGGGAAGAGCTTATCGACCAATGGTGCTCGAGCCGAGGACCGTACGACGGCCTTCGGTCCGGATGGATCAGCTGTGGCAAATGGCGGTGACCTGGTGCATGGCGCGGCTCAAGGCGGAATCGCGTCGACCCGCCGCCGCGAGATGCGAAGCATTTCGGAAGAATCGGCCTGCACGGCGATTTCTGGGACCCCAGAGACAGACAGATTTGGCTGACGAACCCGCGACCCATCGCGGCCAAGCAGTCGTTGCTGGATGGCATGTCGCCGGACGCCTGTCGCCCGTTCCCGTTCCCCGTTCCCCGCCCGCTCCCTGTTCCCGCCATGCCGACTGACCGTCCCCTGACCCCCGCCAAGGCCCTCTCTCGGGACCCTCGCCGTCGCCCTTCTCGATGGTCTGATGCCGTGATCTTCTTCGGCCTCCGCGGGTCGCTGCCGATCTTGATCTTCCAGAGCATCGCCCTCGGGACTGCTCGGCAAATCCGCCTTCCAGGGGGTGGCATCGGCACTGCGGGGCTGGGTCCTGCTCCTCCATGTCTTCATCGCCTTCTCGGTGGTCACCACCTTCTACCTGGTGAGTCGGCGTTTTCCCGGCGTTGGCCCAGCGCCCGCTGCCTTTACGGCCCGCGTCTACGTGGCTGCTGGTCCATCCTCATCATGACCCAGATCGTGCTCCCGCTCCTCGGCGGTCGCCCCGCAGCACACCGTTCCCCTCCCGTCATCATCAACGGCGTAGCTGATCCATCTGATCGGGGTGGACCGCCCAGCGCCCTGGCCGCGCGCGCCGCCGGTGCTCCAGCTTCCTGAGCAGGGCGAAGGGAGTGGCCTGACTCAAAGCCGCGACCGGCATGGAGCTGACGGTAGAGTCGAGTCGGACGTTGCCTCCCGGCGTGGTGCAGCGTACTTTGCCCGACAGGCGACTGTGAAGGATGTGAGGAATGAAACGCTGTGCGGTGCTGGGGTCCGGTGAAGTTGGCCAAACCCTCAGCAAAGGCCTGAAGAAGCACGGATACGAAGTCCGGATCGGCAGCCGGACACCCGCCAAACTTCGGCGACTTCAGTAAGAGCACCGGCATCCCGGCCGGGACCTCGAGGAAATGCATCCTGGGCCGACACGCTCGTGCTTGCGGTGTCGGGCTCCGGCGCCCTGAGGCGCTGGCGCAAGCCGGTCGCGCCAATCTCAAGGGCAAACTGGTGATGGATGCCACCAATCCGATCAGCGACGAATCCTCCCCAGGATGGTGGCTCCTGCATTGCTTCACCACGCCCACCTCATCGCTGATGGAGCAGCTTCAGGCGGCCTACCCCGACGCCCGCTTCTGTGAAGGTGTTCAATAGCGTGGGCAGCGAAGCTGATGGTCAATCCGGTCTCTCAAGGGCGGAAAGCCGACGATGTTCTACTGCGGCAATGATCCCGCCGCCAAGGCCGAGGTGGCCCGCCTGCTCGAACAGTTCGGCTGGGAGGCGGAGGACATGGGCACCGCCGTCGGGGCCCGGGCCGTGGAGGCTCTGGCCCAGGTGTGGTGCATACCCGGTTTCCTGCGGAATGATTGGAGTCACGCCTTCCGATTGCTGAGGCCCTGAGCATGCGCCACCAACGAGGACGCCGCGGCGGAGCCTGGGTCTGATCTGCCTGGCCCTGGCCATTTCAGCCTGTCACAAGACCGAGACCGCCGAACAATCCGCCGCCCGAATCAAAGCGGAACTGAAACCGCCAGGCCCACCTTCGAAGCCATGATGGAGAGCTACCTCGGCACTTCAACGCCGCGAATGTCGACTTTCGCTGGTAGCGCTTTACGGCGACGAGACCCACGTGATGCCGCCGAACACCCGACCGGTCGAAGGTAGAGAGGGCGTGCGGAAGCTCTTCAGTACCTATTTCAGCACAGGGACCGCGGCACGCGCTGGACCTCAAGGTCCAAAGCGTCACGGTGAGCGGTCCGATGGCGGTGGTTCGAACTGGGTGGGTCTTCACCCCGGCCGCCGGAGCGCCGATGCCGGCCGACACGGGCGAGGGGCAGCCCACTGGCAGAAGGTGGATGGACGGTGGGTCGTCGTGGAAGACATCTGGCGCAGCAATCTGCCGCCCATGCCACCACCACCGACTTCCAAGTCCTGATCCCGGCTGGCCCGACGACCTTCCGAATGCGTGGCGACGATCTCTACACCCTGCCGCCCGGCCTGCCGGTTCCGGTGGACGATGGGGCCTGCGACCATCTGCCCGGACTCGCAACTTCCCCAATCACCCTGATGGCAACCACCGGCCAGGCGGCGTTCGGCCTCGATCGGCTCTCGCGCCCGGTGGACCGTGGTCTTCGCCTACCCGAGGACCGGCGTTCCGGATCAGGATTCTCCTCCCGGCCGGGATGCGGATTCTCCCGGACGCGCGAGGCTGTACCCCGCAGGCCTGCGCGTACCGCGATCATTACGCCGACCTCACCTCGCTCGGCGCCGAGGTCTTCGGCCTCAGTACCCAGACGACCGACTATCAGCGGGAAATGAGCACCCGGCTTCACCTGCCCTATCCCGTCTTGAGCGACGCCTCGCTGGCCTTCACCCGCGCATTGCGACTGCCCACCTTCGAGTACGGAGAATGGACCCTGCTCAAACGCTTCACGCTGCTGCTGCGCGACGGGAAGATTGCCCGGGTCTTCTATCCGGTCTTCCCCTCCTCAGCCGACGCGGAGCAAGTGATCGCATGGCTGAGGGAACAGGCCGCGTGAGTCCATTCGAACCGGACGCCTTTGCGCGGAGTGGGCTCAGGCCTGGAACGCGAAGAATCTCGACCAGGTCCTCGCCCATTTCGCCGACTCGATCGTCTCTCTCGGAGCCCTAAGGCGGTGGATGCCGTAGGCCAACCGACGGTGCGCGGCAAACCGTCGCTCCGAGCCTACTGGGAGCGCGCACTCTGCAGATCTCCGCGCTGGAGTTCACGGTCGTCGCCGTGATGTGGGATGGTCGCATCGCGACGCCTCGCCATCATCTACGATCGCCGGGTGAACGGCCGGGCTGACCGCGGTATCGAGCTGCTCACCTTCGATTCGCAGGGACTCGTGGGGACGGGTGAGGTGTTCTACGGCGTCTTTTCCCTCGGTCTGATTCCCCGTCACGGCGGGTCTCCTCCATGACTCTCGGTTCACAGATCGTCTACCTGCTCCTCCTCGCCATACCGATCGCCTGCGTGGCCTGGACGGTGACCCATGAGGAGGTATTCCGGGAGCCCCGGGAATGGTGTGAGAGGAAAAGCACCAAGTGTCGCTACCTCTGGCAACGCAAATTCTTCTACCTGTTAACCTGCGAGTACTGCTTCAGCCACTACGTCACGATCGCGGTCCTCTTCGTCACCCGATTCACCATGTTGTACGAGGACTGGCGCGGCTACGTGATCGCCGGTTTCTCGCTGGTCTGGGTAGCAAACGTGTACATGAGCCTCTTCGGTCGGCTGCGGCTCGACATTCGTCATGAACAGCGTGAGCATCGAGGCCAAGGAGGCCGAGGTGGAAACCCAGACCGACTAGCAGCCTCGCTCCCCCTGAAACGCAACGTCGCTCTCGAGGTTCCCATGGCCCGCCAAGTCGCCTCCGTCATCGGGGCGCTCTTCATCCTGTTCCCCTTCGCGGCCAGCCAGCTCGGCCCGGATGCTCACCACTTCGCTCGCCTACCAGCTCCTCAACCTCGTGGGTGCGGCCACGCTGACCGCGGTCGCGGTACTGGAACGGCAATACGGGTTCGTTCTGCTCGAGGGAACCTGGGCGATTGTGAGTCTCATCGGCCTGGTTCGGGTGCGGAGCAGCGCCTAGCCGCTTGCTGCCAACGGTGCGCCGCGCCATGTTTGAAATCGAGGCTCGGAATCCACCACGCGGGAGGCGGGTACGTTCGGCCCCAAGGGACCCTTCTGTCAGAGTTGCGGGATGCCCTCAGCAAGGATCCGGAGGGGCGGCACTGAAGCGAACGGATCACGGAGCGGCGAGTATTGCAGCAAGTGTTATCGGGCGGGGCAATTTACCGAACCGAACATCACCGCTTCGCAAATGGTCGCCAAGGTGGAGGGAAAGCTCAGGGAAATGCATTTCCCGGTTTCCTGGCCCGGCGCTTCGCGCGGGACATTCCATCCCTTCGCCGGTGGCAGTCTGGAGTAACGGCAGGCACATCGTAGTTCACTTTGGGTTGGTGAAGTGCCGTGATTCGAAAACTCTCCTCAGGTCAGTACCGGCTCTATTCCTGGAAGAAGGATCCTCGAACCGGCCGGCGACGGAACCTCGGTACCTTCAAGACGCGAGCGGCGGCCGAGCGACACGAGCGCGCCGTGCAGTTTTTCAAGCGGCAGGGTTAAGTGCCGATTCGCGGTCTGCTGCTCCTTGTTCGCCCTGACGACGCAGACTCTGGCGGCCCAGAGTTCCGACTCGTTGTCACCTGATAGTGTCCCTGCTTGAAGGATCTTCCCCGGCTGGCCGGCTCCAGCCACTTGTTCGATGGGTCGGAAGATCCTCGAGCTCCTCACCGTGATCCTCGACACGGCCATCGTGCTCGGCGCCGAGTGGATGAGACCGAATAGTGCTTCCGGCAGCCTCTGCATCGGATTCCTCGGATTCTGATCGGTCTGCACGACCCCCAGCCCGAGGTGCTGGCGGGAGTGACCCCACCTCCTGCAAGTAACTCTCCGACCAGCCACTGAATGTGCTTCGCGGGAGCCGCTCATTTCTGATCGCCGGGCTGGGGATCGGAGCGGACCAGCTGACCGCCAAGCGCATATTTAGGTCTCGCCTGCGGCGACCTCTGCGGCACCGACACCCAGTGGTTCGTCGAGCTGCGTCGGCGGGGTTCCCGCTGGGCCATCAGCCTGGTGCGGTGGTTCGGCACCAACTGACCTCTACCGGATGACCATGGTCGCCCGGAATCGACGAACGGCTGCGGACCCTCCAAATCGAACTTCCTCAGCCCAGCAAGCCCGGCGCGAACTACGTCCCCTTCGTCCGACCGGGAACCTGGTCTTTCTCACCGGCCAGTTGTCGCAATGGAACGGCGAGCGCCGTTTCATCGGGAAGCTGGGTCGGGACTTTGCCATACCCGAAGGGCAGCAGGCGGCCCGGCTCTGCGCCCTCAACCTGATTGCCCAGCTTCGTGCGGCGCTCGAGGACGACCTGGATCGCGTCGTGCGTTGCGTCAGGGTGGCTGGATTCGTCAATCCCGGATCCGGGGTTTCTGGCCCATTCCCAGGTCATCAACGGCGCCTCCGACCTGTTTGTCGAGATATTCGGAGAAGCCGGGCGTCACTCCCGCATGGCGGTCGGCGTGAAGTGCGCTGCCTTACGATGTCGCGCGTCGAAGTCGAGGCCGTGTTCGAGGTGCGCTAGCGCTCAACCAATCCCCTCACCCTTTCGCCGGCTGGACCTATGCTCCCACCCGATGCCTTGTCCCCCGAGTCTCTCACGTTCTGGATCCGCGTTGGAACCGCAGTCATCCTGTGGCGGCGTGATTGGCATCGAACGCCAATCGCGCGGCAAAGTGGCGGGTGCGCACCAGCATCCCGATCACCCTCGGCACCACCATGTTCCGTGACGCTGGGCGCCTCGTTCGATCCCGAACGGTCCGATCCAGCTCGAGTTCTCGGGCAGGTCGTGACTGGAATCGGCTTCCTGGGAGCGGGGGTCATCCTCGCCCGGGAAGGCAGGATTCTCGGGGTGACGACCGCCTCGGTCATCTGGGTGCTGGCGGGCCTGGGCTCTCTTGATCGCCTTGGGACACCTCGGGGCGGCGGTGGCGCTCACCATCCTGACTCTGCTGATCCTGGTCGGGGTCGAAAGGGCGAAACCGCCTGGGAGCGGCGCCAGGGGCACCGAGTGTCCCGTGAGCTGGAAGGAATCGAGGTCGAATAGCGTGGCCATGGACGGAAGTACCCTGGCGACCGTCGGCAAGCTCGGAGTCCTTGCCGGATGGCTCGGCTTCGGCGCCGGGGTGTGGCTAAGGCGACGTGCGCCAGCCTCCAGCGAACGGGCTCGGGACCGGAGCGTCTCTGGTGGGCATCCTGATCCAGGCCGCCGGGTTCGCGATGGTGTGGGATCCGCCGGCCTCACGGGACCCCGATCTTGCCCCTTTCTCCCGTGACTTGGGTGTTACTCACGGTCCTGGCCGTCGCATTAGCATTGGGGTCGGCGTGGCTCGGCGCCGGGGCCATTCGTACGCTGGGGAAGCAATGGAGTCTGCAGGCCCGCATTACGCAGGACCACGACTTGATCACGAGCGGCCCCTTATCGCATCGTCCGGCATCCGATCTATACCGCCATGCTCGGACTTCTGGTCGCGACGGGGCTCGTCCTCTCCCGACCGATCGGATTAGCCGCCGGGTTGCTGACCTTTGCTGCGGGGACGGCGCTTCGAGTCCGGGTTGAGGAAAAGCTCTTGCGGAGGACCTTCGGAGAAACCTATGACTCATACGCCCGTCAGGTCCCCGCCGTGCTGCCGCGGTTCCGCGGGCGATTGTGACAACGCTGTAAAGGTGCCCTTCATCTACCCTCGCAGCTCCGCCTCGAGGCGAAATCGCGGAGATTCGGTTGTATCTTGGAACCGTGGGACATCAGGGAGTGGTAACAAAACCTCTGAGACAAGCGGGGTCCAGTTGTCGCGACGTGGGGTGGCCGAGTGAGACCTGATCCCAGGTACCACGGCACAGGGTTGCTGCGTGAAGCTGGACTTTCAGGGCACGGGCTCCGCAGGAAAGCCGCACCGGCGTTTGGATCTAGACCTCTCGATCTAGCCTGGTTTCCCACTCATAATTGTGTGTTCATCCGGTCCCGGCCCGAGCGTTCCCTCGGGTCTTGGGGCCAAGTCGCAGCACCTCAAGTCAGTCGTCGCACTGATAGCCGACCCGGGGTCCGGGTCTACTGAATATCCTCTCGAATGCCAGGAGGGAGCCGCGTGGATGTCAGACGACCAACCAGTCGCTTTGCGTGGTAGACGATGATACCGAAGTCCGCCGCGCATTGGCAGCGACTGTTGCGCTCGACCGGCTATGCCGTGCCTGGGCCTTCCCATCGGCTCGGGCCTTCATCGAATCCGGTCGCGCACAACACCTGGGCTGTCTGGTCCTCGATGTCCGGATGCCGGAGCTCTCGGGACCTCGACCTGCAACAGGCGCTGGATGAAGCGGGCTGCCATATGCCGATCATCTTCATTACACGGGTATGGTGACGTGCCAACCGCGGTGCGCGCGATTCGGCGCGGGCGGTGGACATGCTGATCAAGCCGGATCGACGAGCGCCAGCTCTTCGCGGCGGTGGGGCGGGCCTGCAGATCGATCGCGCCGAACAGGCGATGCGCGCCGAACAAGCGGAGCTCGGTCGTCGCTACGCCCGGCTTACGCCGCGCGGGAGCGGCAGGTGTTCGCGCTCGTGGTTGCCGGGTTGCTCAACAGAGCAGGTTGCGGCACGACTGGGCACCAGCGAACGGACCGTCAGAGGTCCACCAGCGCCCGGGTCATGCGAAAGCTGGGGGTTGAATCGTTCGCCGAGCTGGTGCGACTGGGCACTCAGCTGGGCATCGGAGCCATCGCCAGTCGCGCGATTTCCCAGCCCAAGCTACAGCGCAGCAGGAGGGCTTCCCAAAGGTCCAATGGCAGACATTCGCGTCGGGGAGTAATTCGTGGGTCCATGATGGACCGCGCCACCGGGCGCCCCCGGGCGAATCCCTGATAGCGGTAGTGGACGACGACGAAGAAGTTCGGCGTGCGCTCGGCAGGCTCCTGCGATCCGCGCCGGCTTCGCCGTTCTTCCGTTCGAAACCGCTGAACAATTCCTCGCCAACGATCCGGAGACACCGATTGCCTCGTGGCAGACGTGTGCCTTCCCGGCATGAGCGGCACCGATCTGGAAGATCATCTCGCCCGCTCTGCCCCCGCCTGCCGGTGGTGCTGATTACCGCTCTCGATGACGCCGGCACGAGCGAACGCCTGAAGCGGTCCCGGGCTATCACCGTGCTGCAGAAACCGTTTGCCGATCATGCGTTGTTCGCCGCCATCGAGCGCGGCCTGGCCGCGAGCCTCGCACTTCCAACCCAAACGAACTGCCCGGGAACTGAACTCGGTTTTCCACCGACCGGCTGAGCGTGAGCGCGGTGGACACCGTGGATAAAGGAGCCCCGGCTGCGGACGGCGGGGCTACGTTTTTGTCGCCATGCTGTGGCAGCTCTCATCTTCGGTGGGTTACCGGGTCTCACATCTGATCGAACTAGTATTCGGCTATCGGGCGATCGGCCCAGACTACACCACGGGTCGGGGAACCGAAAGTCCACCTATGACATGACCACATTCGGACCGCAGCCGAGCGTAGGATTTCACTCTCTGATAGCGCCACTTCGCCGCTGGAGGTTGCATGCCGAGATTCCCTGCCGCTCTTCCGCTCACCGCTGCGCTGCTCACCCGCCGCCTGCGGAGCGCCGCGCTTCAATCCGGATGACCCGGCCATCGCGGCGCAGATCGATTCGCTGCTGAAAACGGACGATGGACGGCGCGCGCTCACGCGGACGCCGACAAGGTGCTCTCCATCGCGGAGGGGCCCGGCCAGTTGACCTTGATTACCGGTGACATTCTCGCTCAGCGGCCTCGACTCGATCAAGACTCAATTCCGGCAAAACCTACAGCGGCATCCAGAGCCAATCGCAATCCGTCGGTGAGAAAAGAGTGCGCCCTCCTGACCCGGATGTGGCCGTGCTCATGGAGGTGGGTGAGGGAACCTACACTGACAAGAAGGGCTGACCTCTCGCCGCCCTGGGCTTGGCTTGACCATCGTCTTTGTCCGTGACCACGGGAAGTGGCAAGCACAGCACGTTCACCAGTCGATCGCATTCTGAACCTCACATCGCATCTGGACCTCAGGAGAATCGATAACTGCCTAACTTCGGCAAGGGCTGGGCCCTGGCGACGGCCCCAAATATCACAGCCAACTGGGGTGCCAGAGTGGAGAAGAGTGGACCGTCCCCCTCGAGCCGGGCTTTCCAAGACCACGGTCTTCAACCGGCGACCGATCTCTTCTCGGTGCAGATATTACTAAACCTCGAGCATCCCACCGCAGCCGCCGGGAATCTCTTTCGATCGTGATCTCCTGCTTCTATCCCTCGGCTCCCAAGCCGGCGGCCCGACGGAATAGCGACCAGCGCTGCCAGGTACGGCCAGCCGACTCGTTTCACCGCCGGCGGTCCCCACCGGCCGTCGAGCACCTCGGCACGGGGTGAGTAGAGCCGCATCGTTATTCCCAGCGTTCCCCCGCGCAGGGAGAGGGTGCCAGTTCCGCTCTTGTCCATCCCCGATTCTCGAACTGAATGTGCAGGTCGAGTGATCCGTCGGCATTGTATTTGAGCTCATCGCGGTCGCCGATCGCAAAAGCGATTGAGTGGGTTGGCGACCTGGAATCCGTCCTTGTCGTACTATGGTTACTGACCAGAAGGCCTCGACCGGAGTGTAACTCCTTCCGGTCGAAGTGCAGCAGATACCGGTTGAGCGCCGTCGATCGGCCTTCCCTCGCTATCCGCCACCAGCAGCGGTACACGGCGTCTTCGAGCAGGTTGTGCAGGCCGAGCCCTACCAGCGCGATCGTGGCCCGCTTGAGATAGTCAGGTGCCATACACCCCCATCGTCGTGGTGCTTGACCTGCCATCCGTTGACCGGGCGGCCGCATGGTCGAGATCGAGGCGTACATCGCCTTGAGACCCCCGGCCGCTCCCCTCGCTCAAGCTACACCCGACGGACCGCAGGATCAGTTCTGCTGCCGCGTCGAAACTCTTGCCGACGGTCAACCCGGAGGCGTTTCATGCGGGCCACGATCGGCTGGTCGGTAAAATGGGGCGGGTTGGTCTTCGGCAGCCTCGGCCGCGTAGGAGAAGAACTGCAACGGCGGCATCTTGTTCACCTGCTCGAGCGGTGGAGTCACCGTGTCCACCGTCGGATCAATGGCGCCGTTGGCCGGGTGGCGCTCTCTTCCCCATTGGGAAAGCGGCGTAGCGACGAAGCCGTCCTGGATCTCTTTGACCGCGGCGTAGTCCTGCGGCCTGTTGGTCTGGGTCCGCCCGATCATCCAGACATAGGAGCGTCGGGGCGTTGATCCGCCCCATGTCCCCCGGAAGCTGCCGAGTCCAGCCTGGGGCCGACGATCGCCCAGTGACCGGGCGAAGTTCCGGTAGTGCGTTTGCCCGGCACCGCGAAGACGTCGGTCCACATGTCCAGCATCGGCAGCAGGTGTAATATCGGCCCCTGGTGTCGGGCGCGCGGAGATCACCATTGGTTCGCGGGAGACGTCGAGCCAGGCGGGGAGTACAGCGTATCGAAATTCGGCTGCGACCACTCGCGAAATTCCGCGGTGGGAAAGGCGCGGATGTGGGCGAAGGTGTTCATCGGACCGCGCCCGGGCATCCTCCCGGACTCGATGTTGGTTAGCTGCCGGCGCTGACAGGTCCATCGTGACCAGAGGATACAGTGTAGATGTATGCCTCTTGAGCAATGGGGCCCAATCCGTCCGCCATGCTAGCCTCGTGCGTACCGAATGGTTGATCAGGCTCGTCGCGCCCCGCTGCTGCGAGCGGGTGTGACCGCGCATCCGTGCGGCTCAAATTCGCCCGAGCCTACGCTCGCCCCGACGGGTTTTCCGTGGCGCGGGTAGTGGAGCGAACCCTGAGTTGAAGGACCTGGAAGACCGCTTGCAGCGTTGCACGAGTGACTGCGCACCTCCGCCTCTTCGGTCAGGTTCCAAGATATGCAGACGGCTTCACGATCGATGACATTACCTCACTTTGGTCGTACCCTCCCCTTGGTAGCATTCCCTTGACCCGGGTTGCGCCAGCCATAGACTCAGCAGTCTAGACCACGGCTATGGATCAAGTCATGACAGTATCGAGCCCCTCAGCCGCGTCCTCCGTCCCGCCCGGGGATCCTCCGTTCCCCGATATGGTCTGGGTCCCGGCGCGGACTTTTCGTATGGGGTCTGAAGGTCACTACCCCGAGGAGCGTCCGGTCCATCGCGTTACCGTCGGTGGGTTCTGAGATGGATCGACACCTCACGACCAACGCCCGGTTTGGCAAACTTTGTGGCGGCAACCGGGCACCAGACATCTCGCGGAAATCCCTCCCGATCCGGCGCAGCATCCGGGCGCCAAGCCGGAAATGCTCTACGCCGGCTCGCTCGTCTTCACGCAGCCCGCCGGAGCAGGTGGACCTGCGGCGATTTCACCAACTGGTGGCACGTTCATGAAGGCGGCCGACTGGCGGCATCCCCATGGCCCCGAGACCAGCATCGCCGGCCCGAGATCATCCGGTGGTCCACGTGACCTTCGGTGATGCCGAGGCATTCGCCGCCTGGGAGGGAAACAGATCCCTACCGAGGCCGGAGTGGGAGTTCGCGGCGCGCGGCGGACTGGATGGCGCCGACTTCGCCTGCGGGCGACGAAGTTCCTTCCGGGCGGAAGTTCACTGGCCAACACCTGGCAGGGCGAGTTCCCCGGCAGCAACCTGGCGGAAGACGGTTACGACAGGCACTCGCCGGTCGGCGTCCTTCCCGCCGAACGGTTATGGCTTGCACGACATGATCGGCAATGTGTGGGAGTGGACCACCGACTGGTACGTGCCGAAGTCACCCGGGACGACGCCCGGAAGGCCTGCTGCACTCCCCAGAATCCGCGGGGCCACGCGAGGACGAGAGCTACGATTCCCGCCAGCCCAGCATCCGCATCCCCCGCAAGGTGCTGAAGGGCGGATCGCCACCTCTGCGCGCCCAACTACTGCCGTCGCTATCGGCCGGCGGCGCGCTATCCGGAACCGATCGACACCTCCACCTGTCACGTCGGCTTCCGATGCATTGTCCGGGGACCGGGTCAATCGGAGTGATCTCGCTGCCCGTGAGATGATCGGTGCCGGGTCCTCATCGCGATGATCAACGGGCGGCACGTGAACCCAGTGGCGATGCCATCGCCTCATGACCGATCCCACCGTTACGGATGAGACCCTGTTCGAGGGAGGTCCCGCGGGTCAGGCTCCTCAGAGCAGCTGGGCGTGCTCCGACCCGACGGCCTTCGGGTCGTCCGACCTGCCATCGTAGCCGCCCTTCTCGGCTGGCTTCCCCTGGTCCTGATGGCGTGGTGGAAGGGTACGCTGCTTCGGCGTTCCCGGGTCCCTCCTGGGTGACGTCGCCCTCATGGCACGAAGCCCGATCGCGGCTCCGATCCTCACCTCCTCGCGGAAACGACCGTCCTGCAGGCAACTCAGGAGGGATCGGCGGTCCACTTCGGCGAGTCGGGAGTGGTGGACGAAGACAGCCGGCAGGGATTGTGCCGATGCGGCGGCCTCGACTCGGCGGCTCCGGGAGCCAGTGGTCGCGGAAATTCTGATGGTCGTCGGGGCTATCTGCTCATCTGGGCCTTGGCTCCGGTCGTTCCCACGCTCCGGCCAGACGCAAACCTGGCGGAGGCGGTGCGGATATTGCCGGGGAATAGCGGGCTACTCCCCGGCACGGACCTGTGGCACATCCTGGTGACACTGCCGCTTCTGCGTCATTCTCTTCTGGGCTGATGTAGCGGCTCTTCCTGTGGGCACGCGTGTCCTTCCGGCATGGTCCGACACGACTTCACCCTCAACCTGGTCGCGGCTCACCCCGACCACGTGGCCGGACTCAAGTTCGTGGGATACTCGGTGCGGGCCTGTGACCCCGATCGGGCTGGGGATGGGCGTCGTGATCGCGGGGACGTTGGCGAACCGGTGGTCCAGGGTGGCGCCCCGTTATCTGCGTTCGGTGCGCCGGCGCTCATTCTCCTGGAGCCTCGTGGCGCTTCTCTCTCGCCGGTCCGCTGCTGAACTTCGCCGCGCCCGCTCTACCGGGCGCGAGCTGAGGGGATTTGGGGGTTATGGGGGACTGGCCAGCGTCGTCGGACGCGAGTTCGAGACGCAAGTGGGTGAAGCATCCCCACCGGTCAGACAGGAGCATGATTTTCCGGAGGACGCCCTCAGCACCCAGGCCTTCTCCGCCACACACCGATCTGTATCAGGTCGTTGGCAACGTGTACGCCATGTTCGTCGTCCTGCTCGACCTGACCAGCCTCATCCTGCTCTGCCGTCACGGCCTTGGCGCCCCTGATTCCCGTGTATTGCTACTGGTAGTGCCCCTTCCAGGTAATCTTTGAGCAGATCGTAACTCACCTGTTCTAGCCGATAGCTGTTAGCTGTTAGCCATTAGCTAGCTATTAGTCAATCGCGAACGGCTACTGGCTCACAACCAGGTCTTATGGCTTTCGGCCTTCGGCTTACGGCGCTTTTCGCTAACAGCTAACGGCTACCGGCTGACGGCTGACGATTTCCTCACGCAGTCTCCCCACGGCCATGGCCAGACGACCAATCCACATCCAGCGTCACGACTAGCGGTCCGTGACGGTCGGCGTAGAGCGACAGCACGTAGGCCCAGCCGATCGGGTAGCCGCGCCGCGCGACCTTCGCCTTGTCGCCCAGGCGCTCCCAATGGGAGTGGATCAGCTCCATGCGAGTGCCGGAGCCTTCCGGGGTAAAGCGGACCTCGACTTCCTGGGCCGTTTCCGGGCGGCCCCGGATGCCAGGTGAACCGCACCATCTGAGGAGCTTGCCAGGCGAGGACCCTGCCCCACTCGTGCTCACTGCCATCCCGGTGCCGTTCGAACAGCCGGCCGCCCACCCGTGGTTCGAACTCGACGCCGACGGCGTTGGCTTCTCCCACCGAGTGGGAGCGCAGCGGCCACCAGGTGGTGATTTCCGCCGTGAAGCGACGAAAGGCCTTCTCCCTGAGACCAGGGGACCAGCACCGTCCGGTGCAACGGTGGGATGGAAGGCGCGAGGGGCGTGATCATGGGAATCTCCGGTCAGTCTTCAGCTTTGGCGTAGGCGGCGAGAATATCGTCCCACATGGACTCCAGATAACGACGCAACTCGAGCAGCCCGGTCGGGTCGGCCTGGTAGTAGCGCCGAGTGCCTTCCCGACGCGGTGGCCCCACCAGGCGCGCGCGGGTCAGAGTACGGAGATGCTGGGAGGCCGCGGGCTGCGAGATCCGGGCGGCCCGCGCCAGGTCCCCACGGTTTGCGGCCCCGCCGGAGCCGCTCGAAGAGTGGCACGGCGGGTGGGATCAGCCAGGGCGGCTGAGCGCAGTATGATAAGCCATTACTTATATAAGTAGCTACTTATTATCGTTTCGTCAACCCGAGGCCCCGGTCAAACCCGGAACCGGGCCGGAGGTACGACTGGCGCCTTTCCCGTCGAAGGAGAACATTCGAACTCACGAACCTCGCGGGCCCCGAGGATCCTGCCCTCAGGACCGGCGAGGGAACCAGCGAAGCCCTACGGAGGCGGGACGTCCGAGCAGTAACGGTGGCGTTGGGCTGGACAGCCGTGGATCGGTGCGCGACGGCGTTGCCGCCAACCAGGGAACTGCCTCGAAGCGCACCGTCCCTGCCCCGATCGTGAGCGAAGGACTGAGCGAGAAGCGGGTGGTCTGATTGTTGGGGGCGAGCCCAAGGCGGATCCGCTGCCCGGTACGAACCAGATAGATATCCATGTCGGCGGATGAGCGGTTGACCACTTGCAGACTCGGCTCCGAGGCCGGACTGGCACTCGGCGCTGACTTCTGGGAACCACCGGAAGCGCAGGCGGCCAGGGTAACGGCCAGCAGAGCTGCGCGGGTAACTTTGTTGGTGAGGTAAGGCATGACTCGGCTCCAGTCGATTTTGAAGACCCCTGAAATGTAGTTCTGCTCTGGCCCATTCTTTCACCCAACGCGGAGCATGCCCATGGTAGTTCTTCAGGCAATTCCCGCCGGCAACCTCGACGCCTACCAGTTGCTGCGCGCCAGAATTCGAGAGGCCAGAACCTGGTCCTGGGCCAATAAGAAGAAGAGCCGCCTCCGCCACGCCCAACGTCCCAAGGGAGGCTACATCGAGGTCGTCAAGGGCTAATGGAGTCCTGATCGCCCACATCCGTCCCAAGACCCAGAGCGACCTCTTCTATCTCGCCGAAAAGTTTACCGGCCGGCTGCTGGCCTGGTTCGAAGGCCAGTTGCTCGCCGTCAACCTGCAGTTCGTGCCGGAGCCTCCACCACGGAAGCGGCGCCGGCGGCGCTGATCGACGGGCGCTGGCGCCGCACCGCTGACCGGGTCAGTTTCCGAGCGCGGCGCATTGCGCGTCGCTTCGATTCGGAGGCGTTATGGCCAAGTGTGACGTTTGCGGCAACGACTACCACCTCTCGTTCGAAGTGGTCGCCGCCGGCAGCACCCATACATTCGACAGCTTCTGAGTGCGCTATCCACATGCTGGCGCCGACCTCGCCACCACGTGCGGATGCCGGATCATCGGGCACGGCATCGAAGCCAAAAGGCATCTTCTATTGCTGTGCCAGCCGGCCCGCCATGAAGCGAGTTACGGCCGTCGCGGACCACGCCTGAAGGAGGGTCGCGGCGGGAGGAAGGAGGATCTCAATGCTCAAGCTCATCAATCCCCTGGTGGGGAATCACCGTCGCTAGCTTGTTCCTCGCCTGCGGTGCCAGCGATTCGATGAGCTGACAAGCAGACAGTCCCGCTCATGCCGGAGCAGATAGTCGCCACCCAGGCCACCGTCAGGGTTCATCGGATCTCGAGGGTGGCTGCTGGGTGATCGAGACCGCATCCGGCCGCCGTTACCAGCCGGTCAACCTGGCCGGCGGGCTGCGCACTGATGGACTCAAGGTGAATGTCGTGATGAGAGACGCGCCCGGTGTGGCCAGGTCTCTGTCAGGTGGGGCCGCTGGTGACACTGGACAGCATCTCACCACGCCAGGCCGCCACCTTCACTCGCTCCGGCCGGGCTGCCGTCAGGTGCAGGTGGCAGCGCTACCGACCGGGCGGTTTGCAGTGCCTCACTCAGGAGGTGATCCGATGACCTCGCAGAGCCTGATTCTCTTCCTCGTAATCGGGTGTCTTGCTGGATTTCTGGCCGGAAAGATCATGAAAGGTTCCGGATTCGGCCTGGTCGGGGACCTGGTGGTCGGTGTCCTTGGGGCCTTTGTCGGCGGGTGGGTGTTCAGCCTCCTCGGCATCGCAGCGGAGGCATCATCGGTGCCCTGATCACAGCCCTGGTCGGCGCACTCTTGCTCTTGTATCTGGTACGGCTCATCAAGAAGGGCTGAGGGTCAGCCAGACCTTTGGTTACACCGGGCAATTCAGTGGAGCCTGCTCGACGTTTGGATGCCGGTGTACGACGTAAGCGCAAGTACGAGACCACCGTTCGGGCCTCACCCGAGACGGTATACGAGGCTTTTGTGGCAAACCGATCTCCGGAGCGACCCGCTGATCCGCGGGTTGCTCACGGTGCGGGCCCTTCCCGGCCTCCTGTTCCGGCCGCGAGCGACCTGGCACCGGATGCGAAGCCGGACCGAGAGATCTGCTGAAGGATTACGCGGCCTCGCTGCGGCCTGACGGCTTCGTGCTGCTGGCCGAGTCTCCTCCTGAAGAATTGGTGCTGGGGTGACGGGAACCTTCTGGACCCCTTCGGCTCGGCTGGTGCCCAGCTCGCCGGCCACCTTTCGCGAGACCCCAGCGCCCAACCTGCGCGGGTACCTGGGGGTTTCGGCTGGAGCCGCTTGGTGACTCGACTCGACTCAGCACCGAAACGCGGGTGCGCTGCGCGGACCCTGCGACTCGCCGGGCGTTTCGGCGCTACTGGCGCATCATCGGCGGCGCCAGCGGACTCATCAGGAAGACTCATGTTGCGCCGGATCAGGCTGGCAGCGGAAATCGCTCACGCTAACAGCTAATCAGCTAACAGCTCGTGGCTTATGGCCTACGGCCCATGGCTGCATTAACGGCATGATCTGCCGCATCTGGCGAGGCTGGACCACACTCGCCAAGGCCGATGCCTTACGAAGCGCTGCTGCGCAGCGAGATTTTCCGCGGCATCGCAGAGCGGAAACTGTCCGGCTATCACGGCATCGAGCTGCTAAGGCGTCCGGGAGACACCGAGGTCGAGTTCGTGACCCTCATGTGGTTCGATTCGATCGACGCAGTCCGCGGCTTCGCGGGAAACGACTACGAGGTGGCGGTGGTGCCGGCCAAGGCCCGGGAACTCCCGCTCCGCTTCGACCAGCGCTCAGCCCACTACGAGGTCCGTGAACAGCTCGACGCCTGAACATTCGGCCCTGCGGCGGGGTGTCGGTCTTCCGGGATGGCCTTCGGCCTGGCTCCTACGGCGTCGCCGCTCGATTCCTTTTCGAGCGCAACGAGATGGGCAGCTGGTTTGCCACGATGACCTGGTCGTTTCTCACGCTGGTCCCGCTTGCCATGGGGTTCCTCACCGTCAGGGCCCACCCCAACCCGTCGCTACGCTATCGCCTGCTCGCTCCCTGGATTCCCATCACCCTGACGGTTCTGGTGTCATGGGCCGTCGGCTGGGAGGGTGCGATCTGCATCGTCATGGCATACCCAATCCTGCTGATCACGGGATCGTTCGGCGGGTTGCTGGGCGGATGGAGCCGATTGCGTCCCGTCGCTCCCGCGGGAGCCTTGATCCTCATCCCCTGGCTGCTGGCCCCGGTGGAGGCCCGCTGGCATCCTGGACCAACCGTCCGTGAAGTCGAGACCGCCATCATCACCATCCATGCACCGGCCGAGGTGGTGTGGCGCAACGTCATTGAGGTCCCCGCCATCGCGCCCGCCGAGGTCCGCCCTGCCCTGTTCACCAGGATGGGCTTTCCCAGACCGATCAGTGCTACCCTGACTGGCACCGGAGTCGGAGCCATCCGCCATGCGCTGATTCGCCGGCGGCGTGCTGTTCGTCGAGACGGTTACCGACTGGGTTCCGAGCACCGGCTGAGCTTCATCATTCGGGCCCAGACCGACTCGATTCCGCCGTCTACGCTGGACCCTCACGTCACGATCGGAGGGAATACTTCGACGCGCTGAGCGGCACCTACGAGCTGGAAGAGAGTGTCGGATGGCGTTCGCCTGATCCTCAGGAGCACCCACCGGCTCTCCACCCGCTTCAATTTCTACTCGGGCCTCTGGTCCGACGCAGTGATGCGCAGCATTCAGCGCAACATCCTGGAGGTTCTGGCGGCGCGATGTGAAACCCAGGCCGGGGGAGGGACCGTGGCGCGGACCCGCCTGGTACGGCACATTAGAGGTGGAGGCTGATTCCGCAGGAGGGCTCATGAGACCATCGCTCCTTCCACCTACACGGCACCCGGCGCCGGACGCCGAGTCGCCCTGGGCACTTTCAGCACGACCTTGCAAGGTTCTGAGCGAAGCGAGCCGAGGGGTGGTCGCCGTCGTCGAGCACACCCTCGGTCCGGGACTGCTCGGCGCTCCGCTCCACCGCCACTCGCGGGAAGACGAGATTTCCTATGTCCTGAAGGGCACCCTGACCGTGCAGCAGGGCAACCGTATCGAGCAGGCTGGTCCCGGAGGCTGCATTCACAAACCGAAGGGAGTCTTCCACGCCTTCTGAACTCGGGCAGCGAACCGGTCCGGTTTCTGAAGTGATTGCTCCCGGCGGTTTCGAGCATTTCTTCGAGGAGCTCGCCGTGCTCGCCAGTCGCCGCGAAAACGCTCGACCTGGTCGCCCTCGCCGGCCCGGCTCCGGGCCTACGGAGTCGAGTTCGACCTCGCCTCGGTGGATAGCCTGCTGGCTCGCCACGGCCTCTCCCCGGCTGATCGCGCCGCCTCCCCGCCCCGAACCCTGTGCCATAACCGATCGGCATGCCGCCAGGGCTGAGATCGCGCGATCGGGGAGCCGCGCTGCGACGTCCGCTCTGGACCTGCCCGCGCTGCGGACATCGCTTCGTCACCCGGAATCTGTGGCACTCCTGCGGGCGTGGGTGCCCCTGGCGAACCATTTCGTCGGAAAGGACGCCCTGGTGTGCGCGAGCTGTTCAACCATTTCCGCGCACGCTGATTCGTGGTTGCGGTCCAGTCACGATTTATGCTCAGAAGACGCGGGATCGTATTTCATGCGTCGGCTCCGGCTTCGCGGGTGCCGTGACCAGAAAGCACTGGCTCGAGGCGGGTCTCTGGCTCAAGCGCCGGATAACCCATCCGTCGCTCACCCGGGTCGAGGATTTCGGTCGCCCGGGTTACGGTCTGCATTTCCGTTTCACCGAAGTGGAGCAAATGGACCAGACCTTTGCTCTCCTCGCGCATGAGGCGTATGCGATCGGCCAGCAGCAGGAGAGATCGCGCCGGTCCTGAGCAGGCGGCAGAGTTGCAGTGTACCCGATCGTGCAGGTCTGACTCGTACCCGGAGCCATCATGGGCTCGTCTGTTCCGTCTTACCCTGTATGCGGGCCTTGTGGCCCTCCTGCTGCTCGGTGCCTCATGGGCTGCGGCGTGATTTCGCGGTCGGCCTGATGCTCGGCGCACCACCACCCAAGATGGGGACCCAGAAAACGGTACTGGCCCCTGGGCGGCGCTAAGCAGATCAGCGGGCCATCCGCCGGCCTGGATTTTCAGTTTCGGACCGACGGTGATTCCGGGAGCGCAACGGGCCGTGATTTACGTGAGTCTCTACGGGAAGGTGCTTCGTACCGATCCGCCTGATCTGGCGAAGCGGGTGGATCAGTTCCAGACCCATTGAGGCTTTGCCTGTTTCTCCCCGTCATCATGCCCAGCGTTGATCTCCTGCTCCGCACCATCGCCCCGAGAGCAGGTCGAGCGCTGGCATGGCGGCGTCACTCCGGTCGGCGCGCTGCGAGGAGTGAGTGCCCGCCAGGCATTCTGGCGGCCCGCCCCGAAGATGCACTCGATCTGGGAACTCACCCTGCACATCGCCTACTGGAAATACGCCGTGGGCCGTCACGCTCGATCCCACCATCGCCAGCCGGCTTTCCTCCGCGCACCCTCTAACTGGCCGGCCCCGCCGGATCGGCCGGAGGAAGCGGGCATGGGCAGCCGATCGCCTGCTGCTCAAGACGGAGCACGAGGCCTTCAGCCGGGCATTGCGGCGCTTCCCTCCGGCGCGATTGAGCGTCGCCCCCTTCGGTACGGAAATGGACCTACGGTGATCTGATCGCCGGCGTGCTGGCCCACGACGCGTATCACACCGGTCAGATCCAACTAATCAAGCGGCTCTGGATGCGCCGTTAGAGGTGTCAGGCACAGGTGCCAGGTGTCAGGGAACAGCGACCAAATCCGATGACCCTGACACCCTGACACCTGGCCCCTGACACCCATGCGTGCCCCTGACTCACATCTCACCTCCCACGTCACCTTGCGGCCCGCCGTACCCGAGCCGAGTATAGAGAGACTTTGCAAGGAGGTTGGTATGCCAACTGTCCGGGACATCCTGCTGCGCAAAGGCCGAGAGGTAATCTCCGTACCGCCGTCTACCACGGTGCAGGAGGCCGCGCACCTCATGAATCAGCGCAGTATCGGAGGAGTTGTCGTAATGGAAAGCGGGCGTCTGGTCGGGATCTTCACCGAGCGCGATATCATGCGCCGGGTCGTGGCGGAGGAGCGGGATCCAGCCAGCACCCTGGTCGGCGAGCTCATGACCCGTGTCGTCGTCACCTGCACCCTGGAGACCAGCATCGAGGAGTGCGGGAGTATCATGACCTCACGCCGCATCAGGCACCTGCCCGTGCTGGGACCCGATGGCCTGTGCGGCGTCATCACCAGCGGCGACGTGCTGGCGTTCCAGGTCGCGGAGCAACAGGCGACGATCCAGCAGCTCAACAGCTACGTGTTCGACGTGCGGTAGTGGAGATCCGCCTTGCACGATCCATCGGAGGTCGGATCGGCGGTCGCCATCCTGAACGCCTGTGGCGTCGAGATGCGCGACCGCCACGGTGTGCCTGACTGGTTGTTGCCGAGCATACCCGGAACCCTTGCGGCGGACGCGACGGCAGCCCGCCTGTTCGTGGTGACCGAAGCCGGCGAGATGATCGGGACCTTCGCCCTCTGCGACATTCCCGACGACTCTACGCCCCGATTCAATGGGAGAGACCCGGCGGGATCCGCGGTGTACCTGCACCGGTTCGCGATCTCTCCGAAGGTGCAGAGCAAGGAGATCGGGGCCCGGCTGCCTGAGCTACATGGAGGACCTGGTGAAACGGCGGGGACGACGGTGGCTTCGGCTGGATGCGACCCTGGCGGACCCTGAGTCCGGGCCTTCTATGAGCGGGCCGGGTTTCAGGCGCGAGGCGTCACCTACATACCGGTGCCGCTTCCCGATCACCCCGCGGTCGAGGTGATGTGTTACGAGAAGCGGCTCGATCGACTGCTCAAGGAGCAGCCAAAGTCCTAGTTCTTCGCTTTGCCTTGAGCGGGAGCGTCACCGCTGCGCCAGGTTTCGCACCCTCGCACGCGAATGTCGTACTCTCCATCGGCCCGCGGCGTGACCAGAAAAGACTGGCGCCACTCGCGCTGGGCGGCCCCATCATGTCCTTTCGAATGTCGGGCTTCTGGGTTCCCGGGTCCCGCGGCTTGAAGCTGAGCGCCACGCCCGTGGAATTGAGCTCCGCCAAATAGGTGACGCCGCCCTTCAGCTGGACGCGGACGAATTCGCCGGGATTCATGAAGGTGTGGCTGAACGCCTCGCGCCGGCGCTTCCGGCTTGGCTTTAGCTGAGCTCGCGGAATCGGCCTTTGCCGAATCGGCCTGGGCCCGATGCGGCGGCAGGCAGAAGAAGCGCGGCGAGCACGATTGTCGGGGTACGCATGCCCCTAGCGTATGTCCTCCGACATCCTCCCGCGCAAGAGCCGAGATCACCTCCTCCTCGACATTCCGGTCGTCCGCACCTACAATCCGCCATAACCCGCGCAGGAGCGGCATGATGGACCCAGACGGCTCACCCGGTCTGGCACAGCTCGGACAAATCGCCCTCACTGCGCGAGACATCCCCGGGCCATCGCCTTCTACCGTGACGTGCTCGGCCTCAAGTTCCTGTTCCAGGCCGACCGAATGGGGTTCCTGGAATGCGGCGGCGTGCGGCTGATGCTGTCGGCACCGGAACAACCGGCCTTCGCCCATCCCAGCTCGATCCTCTACTTCAAGGTGAATGACATCCGGGCGAGCCATCGGGCACTCCAGCAGCGGGGGTGCGATTCACCAGCGATCCCCACGCGGTGGCGAAACTCCCGGATCACGAGCTGTGGATGGCATTCTTCCAGGATAGCGAAGACAATATCCTCGCGATCATGAGCGAGGTGCGCGAGTGACTCGTCGCGCCACCGTGATCCTCACCACCCTGGTCACTCGCCTTCCCTGCCCCGGTATGGCCGCGCAGCATGGCAACGTGTCTCTCGGCGCCATCATCGGTTACTCCCGGGCTAATCTCACCGGCAGCGACGCGCGGAAATCTCACCAGTCGTGCCGCGACGCTGGCGGGCGCCTTTGTGCGCATCCCCGCGGCCAGCTGGTTCGCGGTCGAACCGGAGCTCTCTTCGCCCGTAAAGGAGGACAAACTCGCGGCCCTCCCCGGCCAGGCCGGCCAGCCTGATTTCGAATTCGTGTACCTCGAGACGCCGATACTGGCGCGGTTCAGGGGACCCAAGCTGGCTAAGTATGTCCGACCGTTCGCGTTCGGTGGACTGGCGGCGGCGTTCCTGATCGGCTGCGACGTTCAGCCAATCGGAACCGTGACCGGTCAGCGCGTCGCCTGCGATCAGTCCTCGGTGCCCAGCATAGACGCCACCGCGGTCGTGGGCGGGGATTCGAGTTCGGGGTGGGAAACAGCGTGCTGGGAATCGAGGTCCGCTATTCTCTCGGACTCCGCCCCATCACCGAACAGGACCTCGACATTCGGAACTCCCTCTGGGGCGTCCTGGCCGAGATTCCTTTCTGATGCCGAGACTCGCCTACCTCTGACCTGCCCCAACAGTCTCGCTGGGTGCCTTCGGCGCCCTGCTGGCTCGCGGAACCGGGGGCGAATCGCGGTCCACGATGGAGTGCTCGAGGCGTCGGGAGGCATCATAGGAGCGCTTCTGCCTCGACTGCCGGCAGGACCCGATATTGTGGCCATCACCCTGGGGCACGTCGTGCTCGCGACCACCGAGTCGGCGCTGAAGGAGACGCGGTCCCACGAGCGGGTTCACGTCCGGCAGTACGAGCGCTGGGGGCCGTTCTTCATTCCCGCCTATCTGGCTTCGAGCGCCTTTGCGCTGCTGCAGGGCGGAGATCCTTATCGCGACAACCACTTTGAACGCGAGGCGTTCTCTCATGCCTGATACTTTTCGTCCGATGATTCTGGCGGCAGCAGTCGTGCTGGTTCAGACCTCGGCTACCGACGCACAATCCGCCCCGCGACTCGATCAGGTCTCCTGGCTCACCGGCTGCTGGGAAGCCTCGAACGGGCCCCGCATCATCGAGGAGCGCTGGATGGCACCCCGAGGCGGAAGCATGATCGGCGTGGGCGGACCGTCAGGGACAACGCGCTCCGGGACTACGAGCTGGTATTGCTCACCGAGAAGGACGGGCGCCTCGCTTATGAGGCCCATCCGGCGGGACAGGCGACCAACACCTTCCTTTCGAGCCTGGTGGCCGACACCGCGGTGATTTTCGAAGATCCCAAGCACGACTTTCCGCAACGGGTTGGCTACAGCCGCCGGGGCACCGATTCGCTGGTGGCCTGATCGACGGGGTCGCCTCGGGGCCAGCCGCCGGGCGGAGTTCCTCTATCGTCGAGTCGCCTGCGACTGATGACCACGATCGATCCGCTGCTCGGCGTCGGACTGGGGCTGGGATTAGCCGCAGCATGCGGGTTTCGCGTGTTCGTGCCGCTGCTCGCGATCAGCCTGGGCGCGCTCACCGGCCACATACCGCTGTCGTCGGGGTTTGCCTGGATCGGCACGGTGCCCGCCGCGATCGCCTTCGGAACGGCGACCGCGCTGGAGATCGCCGCTTATTACATCCCCTGGTTCGACCACCTGCTCGATACCGTCGCGACGCCCGCCGCGGTGGTCGCAGGCATGGTCGCCAGTGCATCGGTGATGGTCGACCTTCCACCGGTCCTCAAGTGGGGTGTGGCACTGATCGGCGGTGGCGGAGCGGCGGACTGCTGCAGGGCGCGACCGTTCTGCTCCGGCTCAAGTCGCTGGCCGCGACCGGGGGCGCCGCCAATGCGCTGGTGTCGACCGTGGAACTGTTCGGTGCGACGGGCACGGTCATTCTCGCCCTCATTCTGCCCCTCGTCTGCCTGGCGCTCGCGATCGTCTTCTGCGTCTGGGCATTCCGGAAGGCGGGCCACATCGTCTTCGGCCGGAAGGCGGCGGAGGCCGCAGCCTCGGATGGAACTTGAAGAGCGCTGGCAGGGAGCCTGGTTCAACCTGGGCTCCGGCCGCCCCGGAGCCCCGGGTCCTGGCCGAGCTGCTGGGTCGCTATTCGAACCCCACCGCGCCTATCACAACGTCGAGCACCTGAAGGACTGCTTTCGGCGGTTCGACGAGGTTCATGGCTTGGCCCAGCATCCGGCGGAGGTGCTCCTCGCGCTCTGGTTCCATGATGCGATCTTACGACACCCGGGCCAGCGACAACGAGGAAGAGAGCGCGCGGTGGGCGAGGGATGTCGTGGTCGCATCGGGCGGTCCCCCACTTCGGCGAGCAGGATCTACGACCTCGATCATCGCCACGAAACACGATTCGGATTCGATCCGGGGAGACGCTGCCCTCGTCGCAGACATCGACCTCACCATCCTCGGCTCCCTCCCCGACCGGTTTCAGATTTACGACCGCCAGATCCGGCAGGAGTATGCCTGGGTGCCGGAGCCGGATTTTCGGGAAGCCCGACTGCGGATCCTCGAAGGGTTCCTCGCTCGGCCGACGATCTACCTGACTGGCCCGTTCCGTCGGAAATACGAAGCTCAGGCCCGGGAGAACCTGGAGACGGCCGTAGCCGAGCTTCGCGAAAATCCCTCTGAGCCCGCCCCCATGCCGCCTTCCCTGACTCGAGTGCTGGAGACCGCCCTCTACTCGGATGACCTGGAGCGGGCCCGGCAGTTCTATTCCGGAGTACTGGGGCTCAAGGTTCTCGACCAGGGCAGCAGGCTCGTCTCGCTCGACGCGGGCCAGGGGACCGTGCTTACTGCTCTTTGCATCGCGGGGCCACGGTGAGTGGTGCCGAAACGCCTTCCGGATGGATTCCACCGCATGATGGCCACGGGCCGATTCATGTCGCCTTTGCAATCGGGCGGGACGATCTCTCCGGCGTGGGAAGCAGCGCTCGCCGCTCATGGCATCCCGATCGAGAGTCGGGTGCGCTGGAGCCGAGGGGGAGAAAGCATTTACTTTCGCGACCCTGATGGGCATTCGGTGGAACTGGCGACCCCGGGTGTCTGGGCAACCTATTGACCACTTTGCAGGAGCCTCCGCCATGCCGCCGTCCAACACCGCCTTCCTCGGCCTCCGCACCGCCAAGTACTCCGCACCCGACCTCGCCGCGGCGAAGGCGTGGTATTCGAGAGTGCTCGAAAGCACCCCGTATTTCGACGAACCGTTCTACGTCGGCTTCAATGTGGGCGGCTTCGAGCTGGGGATCACCCCGAGGTCGATGCGCCGAACAGGAACGGCCCGAGGCGGGGATCGCGTACTGGGGCGTTACGGACGCCGATGCCGCTTATCGGAGACTGATCTCACTCGGGGCCACAGACTACGAACGGGTGGCAGGATGTAGGCGGAGACATCAAGATCGGCGCGGTGCGGGACCCCTTCGGCAACATCCTCGGGGTGATCCAGAATCCTCACTTCAAGATCGAGTAGTTGGGCAATGACTCTCGCGCCTGACCTCCGCGGCCTTCTCCAAACCAGGGCAGTATCCCGGCCCAGCACACCTGCGAAGGGCAAGGACGTCGAGCCCACCGCTCTCCTGGACCGGAGTTCCCAGCGACAGCAAAGAGCCTGGCCCTCGTCGTAGACGATCCCGACGCCCCCGACCCCGCTGCGCCCAGGACGATCTGGACCCACTGGGTGCTGTACAATCTCCCGCGCGAGTGACGGCGCGCTGCCCGAAGGAGCCGGGGCCGCCGATCTCCCTGAGCGGCACCCGCGAGGGGCATCAACGATTGGAAGCGCACCGGTTACGGTGGACCTTGTCCCCCCGATCGGACGGCACCGCTACTACTTCCGACTCTTCGCCCTCGATATCGTCTTACCCGACCTCGGCCGACCGACTCGTGCCAAACTGCTCGCCAGCATGCAGGGTCACGTCGTGGTGAAGCGTGCGAGCTGATGGGGACGTATCAGAAGCGGGCAGGCGTTATGGTGCAAGTTGGTTCGAAAACACAGAGACATTGAGGGCATAGAGGGTTCAAGTAATGGTGAGCAGCTGGCGATTAGCCATTTGCGATTTATCGAAGAGGATTGTTCGCAATTCTACACAGCTCCAGCCAACAGCTATTACCTAAATACATCCACTTGCCAAATCCTCCGGCGAGCCACTGATTATCCGCGCTGCTTCCGTCTTCCTGACCACCGAGGGCAACCATGCGCAATCTCGATCACTGAGTTCATCGGCACGTTCTTCCTCGTGTTCACCATCTGCCTCACCGTGACCGGTGAGAGTCCCCATGGCACCGCTCGCGATCGGTTGCTCGCTGATGATCATGGTGTACATGGGAGGCCATATCTCCGGCGGCGCACTACAACCCGGCCGGTGTCCCTCGCGCTGCTGCTCCGAGGGAAGATGCCGGGCAAGGACTTCATCCCCTACGTGGTGGCCCAGGTTCTCGGTGCAATTGTCGCGGCCTATCTCTCCTCGGTGATCTTCGGACGCACGATCCCCGATCGCACCCTCGGCGAACGCAAGCGTGCGTGGCGGCGCTCCTGGTCGAGATTCTCTTCACCTTCGCGCTGGCGCTCGTCGTGCTCAACGTCGCTGACCCATCCGGACGTGAAGGGCAATTCGTTCTACGGCCTCGGCCATTGGATTTACCATCGTGGTCGCCGCGTTTGCCGGCGGAGGCATTTCCGGTGGCGCGTTCAATCCCGCCGTGGGAACCGGCATCAACCGTGGTTCACGCGTTGCTCGGCGGAGGGTCCGTTCGCGAGCTGGTGGCTGTACCTGGTGGGGCCGTTCGTGGGAGGAGCGCTGGCAGCGGTGGTCTACAAGATTCAAGAAGTACCGAGTACCTAGTACCGAGTACCGAGTACCGAGATTCATGAGCTGTCAGCCGTAAGCCGTCAGAGCTCAGCGCTTAAGCCTTAAGCCATCAGTCATAACCGGCTTGACGCTGATGGCTGACGGCTGACCGGCTATCGGCTGCCGGCTACGCGGCAGGCACATCACCATCACATTGCGCCCTGGCCTCCTGGACATAGTCCAGCTTTCCGCCGTGGGCGGTCGCAATCCAGCGCACCACTGAGAGACCAATGCCCCGGCTCGAGTCGTCGTCGGCTCCGCGATGGAGGAGGTTTTCCGAGATCGGCGGGCCGGCGCTCGTGACCCGCAGACAGGCGGTGCTGTCGTGTTCGGTCACGGCAGATATCCGACCGGCTCGCTCGGCGGCGCCGTGCCGGCAGGCATTTTCCACCAGCTCCAGCGCCGCTTCCCGTAGCAGAGACCCGTCTCCCAGAACCTCCACACTCGCCATGGGGCCCAGCGAGATCTTGCGTCCCAGCGCATGGGCCCGTCCCCGCATGAGATCCGGCGGCTTCGATCGCGACGGCGTCCAGCTCCAACCGCCTCCGGACGCGCCAGGGCTTCACCGGCCTCGGCCCGCGCCAGGAGGAAGAGTTCATCCACCCGCCGGCTCATCTGCTGAGAGGCCAGATTCACGCTGATCGAGCGCCGCGCGGTAGGCTTCCGGACTCCGGGGACGATCGATGCGCCAGATCGCTCTCGCCCCGGATCAGGGTCAGCGGAGTGCGAAGCTGGTGGGCGGCCTGGGCGAGAAATTTCCGGGTCTGCCGCTGTGAGCCGGCCAGCCGGTCGAGGAGCGAGTTGACCTGCTGTGCCAGGTGATCCAGCTCATCGGGCGGCTCGGCGATCGGCAGCCGGCGCTCGAGTGACACCAGGTTGAATACTCTTCGAAGCTCGTCCGACAGCGACTGAAACGGGGCCAGCGCCCGCTGAGCAAGGAAATATCCCGCCGGCAGCGAAATCACCAGCACTAACGGAACGCTGAGGAGGAGTAGCCACGCTAGACGTCTCCAGCTGTGACTTCAACTCGGCTGTCGAAGCTCACGGCCACCACCACGAAGCCGGAGTCACCGGTATCCCGCGCCGCCGCCATGCGGGCACTTCCCTCAGTCTTGAGAGGCAGCTCGAGAATCCGTTCCGGAGGAGGCAGCGAGTCTAGTGGACGGTACGGCGGCGAGCAGTCCCTTGGGACCGCGCTTCCCGATCATGCTACCGTCGGGGCGAGAAGATGACCAGGGCCTCGTGTCCCGGGGGCCACTCCGAAAGCGCTTCCTTCGCCGCTTCGTCGAGGGTGAAGTTCTGTCTGATCTCCCACTTCGCGCCTGAACCGCCAGACGCAAGCCGCGAGCGGCGGTCAACACCTCGATCGCTCAGCTGGCGGTCGGCAACCCGGCGAAGGGCGGTAAAGAGCCCGAGGTCGAGCACGGCCAGGCCGAGGAGGATGGCCAGTGCAAACCAGCCAGCCAGCCGAAGCCGGAGCCGGCTACGAAACATCGGCTGCTGGGGTATCCGTCAGGACGTAGCCCGCGCCGCGGACCGTGTGGATGAGAGGGGCGAAGCCAGGTGCATCGACCTTGCGGCGCAACCGCGCGATGAGAACCTCGACCACATTCCCCACCGGATCGAAGTTGTCGTCCCAGACGTGTTCCAGGATACGGGAGCGGGTCTGAACCCGCCGGGGATGGCGAAGCAGGTGCTCGAGGAGCGCGTATTCCCGGTGAGTCAGGCTCAGTACCCTCTCTCCTCGACGAGCAACCCGCTCGGCGGGGACCAGCTCCAAGTCGGCGAAGCGGAGCTGCACATCGAGGGCAGGCTTGGGGCGCCGCGCCAGCGCCGCAGCCGGGCAAGCAGCTCTTCGACCGCGAACGGCTTGGCGAGGTAATCATCCGCGCCTGCGTCGAGGCCGGTGACGCGATCGGCCAGAGCGTCGCGCGCGGTGAGCATCAGAATCGGAGTGGTGCCGCCTCGGGCCCGAAAGAGTCCGGCAGACGGAGAACCCATCTTCTCCGGGGAGCCCGATATCCAGAATGACGAGGTCGTATTCGTTGACCGCGAGCAAGGTGAGTGCTGCTGCTCCGGTCACGGCGAGGTCGGCGGCCCAGGCCGCTTCCTGAAGTACCCGGACCAGGAACTCGCCCAGGGCGGGATCATCCTCGACGACAAGAAGGCGCATGAAGAAAGTATAGTAGATGGGTTGGATGACAGCGGTATGACGGTTATCCTACTCCCAGCCGCGGAACCGCCAACCCGATCCCCGAGACACAGATGACGAAGCCCTTGGTCGGCATCGTGATGGGCAGCGATTCGGACTGGGATACCATGCAGCACGCCGCAACGCAGCTCGAGGGTTTCGGCGTCCCCCACGAGCGAAAAGTCGTCTCGGCGCACCGCACCCCGGACCTGCTCTACCGCTACGCGGAGGAGGCCGCCGGCCGGGGCCTGCAATGCATCATAGCTGGAGCTGGCGGTGCTGCACACCTGCCGGGAATGCTCGCCGCGAAAACCACGCTCCCGGTGCTGGGGGTCCCGGTCGCCTCGAAGCACTCTCAACGGGCTGGACTCGCTGCTCTCGATCGTGCAGATGCCAGGCGGAATTCCGGTTGCGACGTTTGCCATCGGAGAAGCCGGAGCCAAGAACGCCGGCCTCTTCGCCGTCGCGATCCTCGCCCGCCGGGACCCCGCACTCGCCTCCCGGCTCGATCAGTTCCGCGCCTCCCAGACTGAGAAGGTGATGGGGCTCAAGCTTCCGGAGCCCAAGTGATTTCTCCCGGGGCCACCCTCGGACTGCTCGGGGGCGGCCAACTGGGAAGGATGTTCACGGTCGCGGCTCGCCGAATGGGATATGAAGTAATCGTCCTCGATCCCGATCAACTCGAGCCCCGCGGGAGCTCTCGCCAACCGGCACATTCAGGCTGCTTATCAGGACGAGACGGCGCTGAGGCGACTGGGAGAAGTGGCGGCTGCCGTCACGACCGAATTCGAAAACGTTCCCGCAGCGAGTCTCGAATATCTGCGACGCTTTTGCCCGGTGCGTCCTGGGCCCGAGGCAGTGGCACTGACTCAGGATCGGGTCACCGAGAAGACCTTTGCGCGGAAGCATGGTCTCGTCACCGCCGGGTTTTACGCCATTTCTTCCGAGAGCGACCTTGCAGCGGCCTACACCTCGGTCGGCCCCCTGCCCTGCTCAAGACCAGCCGTTTGGGGTACGATGGGAAAGGGCAGGCTCCGGTAAACGGCCTGGAAGAGCTGCGCCGATGGTTTGCCGAGTTCGGGAATCAGCCGTGCATCCTGGAGCGGCGGGTGAAACTCGATACCGAGGTCTCCGTCGTGCTGGCGCGTGGCGAAGACGGTGCGACAGTGACTTTCCCGTCGCCGAGAACCGCCATGTCGCTGGCATCCTGGAGACCAGCGTCGTCCCGGCGCGCATTGATCCTTCGTTGAGCAAGAAGGCGCAGGAAATGGCCGCGAGCCTGGCTCAGGCGATGGGATATGTGGGGACGATGGCCGTCGAGTTCTTCGTGAGCGACGGCGAGCTGCTGGTGAACGAGATGGCCCCGCGCCCCCACAACAGCGGTCACTATACCCTTGATGCCTGCGTGACCGATCAGTTCGAGGAGCAGGTGCGTGCACTGGCGGGCCTGCCGCTCGGAGAACCGACCTTGCTCTCTCCTGTCGCGATGGTCAATCTGCTGGGAGACCTGTGGGCCCGGGGCGAGCCGCGCTGGGACCGCGCCCTCGCGGATCCCCGCGTGAAGCTGCATCTCTACGGGAAGAAGGAACCCCGTCCCGGTCGCAAGATGGGGCACCTGACGGTCCTCGCAGCTTCGCCAGGAGAGGCCTTGGAGGCAGCGCAGGCGGCGAAGGGAAGGCTGAAGAACTAAGTACCGAGTACCGGGTACCGAGTACCTGAGTGGCAGAAGACTGAAGCAGCGATCACCCTGTACACGAACCAGAGGATTCTATGCCGTTTCTAGCGTTGACCGCCCTGTCCGTCCTGTCCGTCCTGCCTGCCCCACCTGGACGGATCGATCCAGCACCACTGTCCTGCATCACCATGAACACCGAAAAGCTACCTCTGGCCACTCGGAAGAGTCCGCTCGATTCGCTCAGCTTCAAGGTGGGCTCCTCGGACGTAAAGGTCTGCTATGGCCGGCCTTCACTGCGCGGCCGCCACATGCTGGGCGGAGACGATGTGCCGTATGGGAAGCTCTGGCGCACCGGGTGCCAACGAGCCGACCATGATTCACACCAGCGGACCGCTGGTTGTGGCGGGCATCAAGGTTCCCGCGGGCTCCTACTCGTTGTATACCGTGCCAACTGCCAGTGAGTGGGAAGTGATCGTGAACAAGTCGATCACCCAGTGGGGCGAGGAGCACACCTACACCGACGCGGTCAAGGCCCAGGAACTCGGCCGCGGCAAGGTGAAGCCCGAGGCGCTGAAGACCCCGGTCGAGCTGTTCACCATTACATCGGAACCGGGGTTCCTGGTGTTGGAGTGGGAGACGACGAGGGTGAAGATTCCGGTGACGGCGGGGAGCTGAGGGTGGGATTGCAGATTGAAGATTGATGATTGCAGATTGGTGTAGATGCCAGGCGGCATCGCTCTAATCAGCAATCTTCAATCTGCAATCTTCAATTCACAGATCTGTAGTCCACCTCAAACCGAAACCCCTCCTTGTTCGCCTGGTAGCTTCCCTTACCCTTGATCCCCTTCAGCTCTCCGGTTCCGGAGTGCTCGACGATCTGCAGGGCCGAGCTGGCGGTTCCCTGTTCGAAGCTCCCGGTATCCTGCATCACGAAACTTCCTGACTTCCCTCCCACTGCACCGTTGAAGCGCACCAGGCCTACGTACTCGGCGGCGGCCTTGTGCTGGTCCTGGGCGTCGAAGTGGCTGTAGAACATCAGGTATTCGACCGCGGCCTTGCCCCTTGATCTCGCCGTCCAGGGCGTACTCGACCGAGGCCCGGGTCATTTTCATCTCGGAGGAGATATCGTCGTACGGCTTCTCCTCCCACTTTTTCACGGTATAGGTTGCAGACGCTTTCATGTGACGCTCCCGTTCGGAAAATCCCGCGTCTTAGAAGGTAGCCCCTGTTCCCGGTTCCCCGTCTCCCGCTTTTCCCTCAAGGGCCCCAACCCCAAGCAGCCCCGCCGGCAACAGCACCAGCGTGATTACCGTGGACAGAGTCAGGCCCCCGATCACTGCAATGGCGAGCGGCTGCTGAAGCTCGGCACCGGAGCCGATGCCGAACGCGAGAGGGAGCAGACCGGCCAGGGTGCAGAGTGTCGTCATCAGGATGGGCCGGAGACGTAGCCGGCCGGCCTCCCGAAGCGCCTCCTCTGGCGTGGCCCCGGTCTGTCGGATCCTCTGGGCCGCGTCAAACAGGATAATTCCGTTCTTCACGATGAGTCCTACCAGCAGGATCAGCCCCATGAAGCTCGACACATTGAACGGCATTCCCGTGATGACCAGCGCGAGCAGTGCGCCCGTGAGTCCGAGGGACGCGGCCACCAGGATGGCAAGCGGACCCCGGAACTGGCCGAACTGCCCCACCATGACCAGCAGCACGGTCCCGATCGCGAGGAACAGCACGACCAGGAGCTGACGGAACGATTCACGCTGCCCGGCGTACTGGCCACCGTATTCGAGCGAAACCCCGGGAGGAAGTGCCAATCCGGCAAGTCGTTGCCGGATAGTACGCATCACGTGTCCCAGGTTCGAGGTTTCCGGATCCACCGCACCGGTGACCATCACCATCGGCCTGAGGTTTTCCCGCCACAGCTCGCTCACATCGGCGCTGTCCGCCACCGTGCCGAGGCTGCCGAGGGGAGCCCAGCCATTGGGACCGATGATGGGAAGGGTTCGGGCGACGGCGGGATTGAATCGAACGCTGTCGGCCACCCGCACCCGAATCGGCACCAGCCGGTCCGGCTCGCGTACCGCACCGGCTTCCTCTCCGAATAGTGCGGCGTGTACCTGGGCGACGCGCGTCTGCCGGTGTGAGTCCCAGCCGGCTCACTCGAACCGGGTCGAGATCGACGCGAATCGAGGGGATGTCTCCCGTTACGCCGTCGAACAGATCTTCGAGGCCCGGCACGCTTTCGATTGCTCCAGCGACTTTGCGGCCCGCCGCTTCGGCGACCCGCACCTCCGGATGGAACAGCTTGATCTCCACTGGATTCTGGGGCCCCGGTCAGGTCTCCCAGGAGATCCTGCAGTGATCTGGATGAAACTCCACCCGCACCGCGGGCAGCTCGGTCTCGATCCGGGTGCGCAACCGGTCGATCACCCGGTAGACCGAGGCACGGTCTTTCCTGGGTCGCAGTTGCACCGTCATATCGCCCGTGTTGGGCGCGGTGGCGAAGAATCCCAGCTCGAAACCGGTGCGTCGCGTGAACCGCTCCACGTCGGAATCCTCCTTGAGGATCCCTTCGATGCGTTGGAGCTGCCGGTCGGTCTCGGCCAGCGAGCTGCCGGTCGGCGTCCAGTAGTCGAGGATGAAGCCTCCCTCGTCCATCTGGGGGAGGAAATCCGGTGCCCACCACTTGCCAGAGACCGAATGCGAGGACCACGAGTAATCCTGCGGCCGCCAGAACGCAGGCCGGGCCGCTGCAACGCCGCCCCAGCCCGTGTTGACGTACCAGTTCTCCAGCCGGGCAATCCGTGGTGTCGTCGACCCGGGTGCGCGCAGCCTTTCCCGAGCGGAGCTGCCGTTCGACCCACTGGGTGGTGAGGAGCGGGATGAGGAGAACGGCCAGCGCGAGCGAGAGCAGGACGGCAACGGTGAGCGCCAGCGCGAACGATCGGAAGAACTGGCCGACTACACCCTCGAGCAGCGCGAGGGGGCGAACACGACCACAGTGGTCAACGTCGAGCCTGCGACCGGCGCCAGGATCTCATCCGTGGCCTGCTGGATCACCCGCGCCGGCGGATCGTCTCCCCGTTGTACGAGACGACGCTCGATGTTCTCGACGACCACCACGGCATCATCTATGATGAGCCCTACCGCCACGGCGAGACCGCCCAGGGACATGAGATTGAGCGAATCACCGAAGAGGCGAAGACCAGCGAAGGTTCCGAGGATGGTGAGGGGCAGCGTCAGGGCAGCGGCGACGGTGACGACCGGCTGATGGAGAAAGAGCAGCAGCACAATCACCGCGAGGACACCGCCCACAATCATCGCGTCCCGTACGTTGCCGATGGATGAGCGGACCAGCTCGCCCTGATTGTAGACCGACTCGAGCTTCACGTTGGCGGGGAGGATCATGGCGGAGCGAGTCGGCCATGGCGATGACGGCACGTTCTACTCGGAGAATATTTCCCGCCGGCTGCCGGGAGACGTTGATCAGGGCCGCCGGTTGTCCATTTCCCGTCGCGAGCAGGAACTGATCTTCGCGCCCCGTACCGGACGGTGCCCAGGTCGGACACCCGCACCGGGTAGTCGCGGTCCCGTCTTACCACGAGCGCGCCAACCGCATCGGCGGTCGCCGCGAGACCGGAAACGATCACGCTGAGCTGGCGATACTCCCGATCCACCCGACCCGTCGCCTCGACCACGTTGGCGTCGAGGATCCGGTCCGCCACTTCCTTGGCACCGATATGGTGGCTCACCAGGCGCGCCGGGTCGAGCACGACTGAGACTTCGCGAACCAGCCCTCCTGCACCTCGACCTCTGCCCACATCCGGAAGCCGCGCGAGTCGAGGCCGAATGGTGTACTGCGCCAAGATCACGAAGCAGAATGGGATCCCCACCAGTCAGCTCGAACTGCATCATCGGGAAGACCGATGGGGTGAGCCGCTCGGCGAAAATGTGAACGCCGGGAGGCAACTCGGGCTGGAGTACGGCGATGCGGCCCTGCACCTGCTGCAGGGCGAACTGCATATCGGCGCCGGGGCGGAAGTCGAGACTCAGCTCCGTCGCCCCGCGCACGGTACGGCTCTGAATCCGCCGGAGATCGATGACGCCCGACAGGTCCTCTTCGAGCGGGCGGGTGACTGCCACGACCATGTCCCGCGGCTCGAAGGTGCCGACCCGGGCGATGATCGACGATGCGCGGGAAGATGGCCTCGGGATAGGTGCCGGCGGGGAGGGTGACGAGAGAATACACCCCGCCGAGTGCGAGGAGGACGACCGCGAGATAAACCGCAGCCCGGTGCCGGGCCGCGAATCCGGCCACACTCATTGAGGTACGGTGGGGACCACCCGCATCCCGTCGGAGAGTCCGTAGGCTCCTGTCGTGGCGACCCGATCCCCGGCCTGGATATCGCCGGAAACCTCGGCGCGTCCATTCTGCCGCACCCCGACGGTGACGGGGTGAGCGTGAGCCACCGAATCGGCGCCCACCACGAACACCGACATCACATCGCCGACCAATACGAGCGCGGAGTCTGGGATCACGAGCACCCTGTCTTTTCGGCCAAGGTTGACCCGTGCTGATGCTCCAGCGCCGGGAAGCAGGCCAGGGCCCGCGCGAGCAATGCGGATCACGACCGCGCCGGCGTTGGATGCGCTGTCCACAGCGGGAGCGATCGCATGCACCCTGCCCTCCTGTCCCTCAGTGGAGCCCTCGGGGTGACCAACGCCGAGTTGCCCGGTCTTGAGTCGGGCCAATTGATCGGCCGTTGCCTGGGCGACGAAATCCAGAGAGCCACCCCGAATCACCTCGACCAATTCCGCTCCAGCTGAGACTCGTTCGCCGGGATGCACCAGAACCCGCTGAACGCCGCCATCGAGCGGGCTCCTTACCTGAGCCTGATCCAGCAGCCGCTCCGCCGCTTCGGCCGCGGAACGGGCGCTCGTCGCCTGGGCCGCAGCCTCATCCACCTGCTTGCGAGAGGTGATTCCCTTGGAGAAGAGATCTTCTTGCCGGGCGGCTTCATGTTCGGCCGTTTGTTGCGGTGGCGACCAGCGCCTTCGCATTGGCCGCGAGGTCGGGTGCGTCGAGCTCTATGAGGAGTTCTCCCTGGCGGACGCGTTCTCCGATCTGCACCGCGACCGTGCGCACCATGGCATCTGCCGGTGCCGAGAGCAGCGCCGAACCGCCCGGGAGCGGCATGAGACGGCCGGTGAGCGTGATGACCTGCGAGATCGTATCCTGCGCCACGGTGCCGATCCCTACCGGCACCAGCGGAGCTGGTTCGGCCCCGTCGTCGGCTTTCTTGCCGCAGGCCGCAACCGTGGCCACGATTGCGAGACCAATTTGCCACCTCATCGGGCAACCCCGGCCAGGCGATTCCATTCGGCTACCGCCTCCTGAAACGAGAGAAGCTCATCCACCGTGCTGGCACTGATTTCCCGCTCGGCGCGCAGCGCCTCGATCACAGGCAGGATTCCGGTCTCGCCAGCCTGGTAGGCGAGAGTCGCCTGTTGCCGCAAGCGACCGGCGGCAGGGAAAGGGAGTCTCGAGAGAGACGAGCCCGCTCGGCAGCTTCGGCAAGGCGCACTTCGGCAGTGGCGAGAGACGCTCTGGCGGTGAGACGCGCTTCCCGGGCGCCGGCGGCAGCCGCATCGGCTTCAGAGAGTGCGGCTGCAGAATTGCCGCCGCCCTTATTCCAGAGCGGGATGGGGAGAGAGACGCCGATCAGACCCAGAGTTTCTCCCGGGCTGCCGGGATCAGACCATTCCGCCCCGGCGACAACGCTCGGCATCGGTATCCAGGCCCGTTTGGTCGCCCGAAGCCGCAGCGTGGCGGCGGTGGATTCCGCTGTCGCCCGTTGAATGCCCGGGATCAGCGCCTCGGTCGGAGCCTCACGAGGCCCAGCCTCATCCAGCCCGTCATCGAGCCCGGCGATAGGCACCGGGGCACGACTCACTTCCATCAGCCCCAGGGTGCGACTGAATTCGGCCCCCGCTATCGTCTCGACCTCGCGCGCCCGGAGAGATTGAGCCGCACCCGTTGCGCTTCGAGCAGCGCCGCATCGGCCTCGAAACGGGAGATGTCTCCGCTCTTGAAGCGGTGTTCCGCCATGCCGGCGAGCGTATCGGCCGTGGCGGCCTGGGCTACCACGAGCGCGTGGAGCTGCCGGGCTGCCACCAGGGCGTAGAAGGCACGCCGTACCTCCGCCGCGAGATCGGCTTCGAGCTGGGCCGAGTCGGCGAGGGCTCCGGTGATCGAGGCATTGGCTGCGTCCCGCGAGGGGCCGCGGGTGAGGAGCCAGTCGAACGACTGGTCGAACGTCAAATGCTGGCGCGGAGTATCTTCGGTGTATTCGTAGTTGCCATTCGGATTGGGAATCGTTCCCGCTTGGCGGAACCCCGCGCGCGCAGCCGCGACACGCGCGGTTGCGGTCATGACCTGCCCACGCGCGGTGCGCGCCTGGCTCAAAGCCTGGGCCAGAGTGAGGGAATCGGGGATTGGCGCCTGAATCAGAAGCGAGCCTGCGGCGAGCAGAAAGAGCATCAGGCCTCGCTTCCCCGGCAATGCACAAACTCGCCTCCAATAGTGGAGGCGAGTGGTCGGACGATGGCGATGCCAGGTCCCGCTAGGAGGAGTGGGTGCACGTGTACTTCAATGTAGCGGATCGGATGACGAGGGGATGACGGAAGCAAAGCTAGGAACAGAAAGGAGACGGGAACGAGGAAGATCCTGCGGTCTCCCCTTCTCCCGTTCTCCTTTCTCGCTTGGACAGTGGAGGCGGAGGGAATCGAACCCTCGTCCGAGTCAGCTTCCAGAACCACATCTACGTGCGTAGGCACTTCTTCTTTCCGTCGTCACGGGCCGGTGAAGCACCGACCTGCCCGCAACCTATCTCCTGAGATCTCACGCTCCGTGGTGGAGCACCACGGCGCGCCAGCCTGGATTTTCGTCCAGCGGTCAGCGCCCCGGGCGGGCTCTGCTCACTGGTGGTGCGATAAGCGAGTCTAGCTCAGCTTATGCAGCCAGCGCCAATTCAGAGTTGGCAATTGAATGTTTCCAAGCGGTTTAACCAGGAACCTGGACCTGGGCACGCAGCAATTCCTTCTTCAAACCCGTCGAAACCAGTCGCCCCCGGGTGATCACAAATCTAACCTGATCAACCGCTTAGGCCAATCCGGCCGGGCTGGGATCGAGCCTTCGCGCCAGCTCCACGCGGTTCCGCCCGTCCCGCTTGGCGATCATGAGCGCCGCATCCGCCTGGGCCGGCAGGTTGCCGATGCTGCGCGAGGTATCCGGCACCGCCGCAACACCGAACGACGCGCTGAGGGGCCACTGCCGGCCCTGCCAATCCCACGGAGTAGTCCCCAGCTTGATCCTGATTCGATCGGCGATCCGAGCCCCGTACGCCAGGGTCGCGCCCGGCAGCCACACGGCGAATTCCTCTCCTCGATCCTCGCGGCGGTGTCGGCGCCGCGGATCTGGTCGCTCAAGAGCCGGGAAAAGTGTACCAAAGCCGCGTCACCCGCTGGATGGCCGAGCGCGTCGTTAAGCGTCTTGAACTTGTCGATGTCGCAGTAGATGAGACTGGCCTGCTGCACACCCATCCGTCCCATCAGGTCTTCCAGGGCTCGCCGGTTCTTGAGCCCCGTGAGTGGATCAGACATAGCGGTTACGTCCTTGGCCTCGAATTCGAGCGCCCGCACAATCCGCGGTCCCGCGTTCCGCATCGCCTCTTGCACCTCCGCGATAACGGGGCCTACCGGGGCCGAGTCGTCTTCCGGCCAGAAGGCGACGGCACCGACCACCTCTCCCGACAACTCTTCCCGCTCCGAATCGGAAGAATCAGTGCCGGGGTAAAGCGCGAGCGCCGGTCGGGGACGATGCCACCCAGTGGATCCGCGATCGTCGAGAGCTGGCGGACTTCTCCCTGGCCACCTGATCGAGCGGGCTGCCCGCAACGGCAGTGGTTTCGAGCAGCCGGCGATCCGCACGGCCCGAAACGCCCATCACCTTGACGGCATCTCCGGTCACGACAGCCACGATCACTTCGGCATCGAGAATCCGTTCCAGCTGATAGGCCAGCCGGAGCGCGATGCTGCCGAGCGACTCGATGGGCCGCTCGCTCTCGGCTTCGATGCGAGCCAGGATCGGACGGCGGGCCGCTCCCTCCAGCAGCTGCAGCAGATCTTCACCTGCGAGATCGAGGCTCGGCTGTGGGGCGCCGGCGGGAAGGAGAACTCCGGCGACAACTCCTCCTGCTGAACCGAAGAGCAGGGTCCCCGCCTCGAGTCGCTCGGCGCCGCTGGTTCCCTGCTCTACCGCCTGGGTGAGTCGCTGCTCCACCACGGCCACGTGGGCCGGAGAAAGGGTCTTTTCCGAAATGGCGTGATGCCAGACGGTCGCCTCGCCGGGCCGGGCCCGCTCCGATATCCAGACGCCCTTCGCGCCATGCGCCCGCCGCAACCAGTCGAGGCCCGGCTCGGGCAACAGCGAAGGGTCGGTGCCGGGTCCGATCCCACTCCCGGAGCGCTTCATGAAGCGGAGGAGAACAGCGGCCGCGACCGCACCGCCAGCGAACCAGCCCAGATTGCCACCGGACATCGCGAGCGACATCACAACCACCCCTTTCTCCGGAACCACACGAAGATCCCGAGAGCAATGAGAACCATGAGCCCCCAGACCATGGGGTAACCCCAGGTCTTATCGAGCTCCGGCATGAAGTGGAAATTCATGCCGTAGATCCCGACCACAAACGTGAGCGGCAGGAAGAACGCCGAGAAGATCGTGAGGACCCGCATCACCTCATTGCCGCGATGCGAGGCGAGAGAAAGCTGCATATGGAGCAGGTTGTTCACGTCCTCGAGCAGCTCGTCGGCGTAGAAGTGCATGCTTTCGGCATTCTCCCGCAGATCCTGAAACAAGGTCGAACCACGCTCCGCTCCGGCCGCCAGCCGGGTTGTCGTGGCAAGCATCTTCCAAAGCATGCGTTTGGCCAGCGTCACCCGCCGCTTCAGCAAGTAGATCTCGCGGAGAATGAGGGTGACCTTCTGGGTCCGGAACAACCCGGCCTCGAACTTGTCCATCCCCGCTTCGGCTTCCTCCAGCGGCTTCTCGTAAGTCTCGATCGCCTCGTTCATGATATCGACCAGCAATTCCGGCATCGGCTGGGCGGGCGGGGTGGGAGCCGAGTACTTGGCCGACCACGCGGCCTGGAGCTTTTGGAGATACTCCTGCTCTTTGCGGTGAATGGTGATCAGGAACTCCGGGCCGAAGAAGATGGCCACCTTCCTGGTCAGCGCCTGGATGCTCACCGCTCCGGGACCCGCTTTCTCGTCGATGGCCCGCAGGATGACGAAGCTGGTGCCATCGTAGCGCTCGAACTTCGGCAAATGCTCCGGATCCATACAGTCTGCCACGGCGGTCGGGTAGAGCCCGTAGCGCCGAACGATCTCCTCGAGGTCAGCCTTCGTGGGCTCGACCAGGTCCAGCCAGGAGAACTTGGGATTCTCGGTTGCGAAGACGGTCCGGAGCATGTCAGGCTGACGGCGGGCGCTTGCTCAGAATGCGGCTCGCCGCGACCGCCGCGCCGAATCCATTGTCGATGTTGACCACCGTGACGCCTGCGGCGCAGGAGTTCAGCATCGCGAGGAGTGCAGCCAGACCCCCGAAGGACGCGCCATAGCCGACGCTGGTCGGCACCGCGATCACCGGCACCGATACCATCCCGCCCACGACGCTCGGCAATGCGCCTTCCATTCCGGCGACGACGATCACCGCATCAGCCTGGGCAAGCCGGCGGCTCTGGTTCAGGAGGCGGTGAATGCCGGCGACACCGATGTCGGTAAGCCGTCCAACGCAGAGCCCGAATGCCGTCGCGGTCGCCGCAGCTTCCTCGGCAACGGGGAGATCGCTGGTTCCCGCCGACACGATGAGCAGGTCTCCGGTGCCCGGCGAAGATACCGCAGCGGGAGACGGGAGGTAGACGGTCCGCCCCAGCGGATTCCACTGCAGCTCGGGGAATCGCGCCTCGAGAGCGACGGCCTGTTCCGGAGTCGCGCGAGTTCCCGCGGAATCCGCCGCTGGCCGCGACCAATCGTTCGGCGATGGCCCCGACCTGCTCGACGGTTTTCCCCTCGCAGAAGATGACTTCAGGATGCCCCTGCCGCAGGCTGCGATGATGATCGAGCTGGGCGAAAGGAAGCTGCTCCGTAGGAAAGTGCCGCAACCGGTCGAGTGCTGCGGCGGCATCCAGGCGCCCAGCGGCCACATCGCCCAACAGCCGCTCGAGCTGGTCGCGAGTCACGCCACCTGAGCGATCGGGCCGAGGTAGGATGCGAAGATTTCCTCGGCCTCGGCCATGGTTTCCACCTGGAAGAGCCGTGCGCGGAGATCGCTCGCACCGTGCAGGCCCTTGGTGTACCACCCAAAGTGCTTGCGGAATTCGATGACCGTCTTGCGGCTGTCGCCCTGGAGCCGGATTGCAAGGCGGGCGTGCTGCAGCGCCACCCGGAACCGCTCGGCGGCGTCGGGTGCAAGTGGTCGAGGCTTTCCTGCCAGCAACGCCTGGGCATCGCGGAAGAGCCAGGGATTTCCAAAGGCTCCCCGACCGATCATGATGCCGGCGCATCTGGTGTGCTGCAGCATCCGAACGACATCGTCGGCGGTCTGGATATCTCCGTTGCCGATGACGGGGATGTCGAGTGCCTCCGTCACCTCGGCAATTTCATCCCAATCAGCGCGCCCACCGAACATCTGGGTCCTGGTGCGGGCATGCAGGGTGAACGCGCGCGCGCCGGCGTCCTGCATGCGTAGGGCGATGCCGACCGGATCGCGCAGCTCGTCGTTCCAGCCGCTCCGGGTCTTGACCGTCACCGGCAGGTGTGTTGCGCCAATGCACGCGCGGACGATCCGCTCCACCAGATCCATGTCGCGGAGACAACCCGATCCGCCGTTCCGCTGCACCACCTTCTTCACCGGGCAACCAAAATTGATGTCCACGAATTCGGGCTTGTAATGCTCGGTGATGAGCGCCGTCGCCTCCGCCATCGCCTGCGGATCGGAGCCGTAGATCTGGATGCCGATCGGACGCTCACACTCTTCGAAATCAGCGCCCTCCAGGGTGCGACGAATCCGCCGGCGGATGGCCTCCGAGCTCAGGAACTCGGACAGCACGACATCGGCGCCCATCCCGCGGCAGATCTGGCGGAACGGCGCTTCCGATACCCCGGCCATGGGGGCCAGGAGGAGCGGAATGCTGTGCTCGGACGGATAGGGAACTGCTTCATGGCCAATAAGATACGACAAGAACAGGGAGGGGAAAAGTGAGCCGACTGGAGGGGGCGGCGGCATGGACTTCCGCTTAATCTCGGGCTGGTTTGACAGTGCGCCAGAGGGCGATGTAGCTTCTTTGCCTCCATGCGCTTACGTGAATTCTTCACTCCGGAGAGCGTGCGGCTCGACCTGAGCGGTACCACCCGGGAGATATCCTGAACGAATTGGTGGACCTGCTGAAGCTCGACGAGCGCTCGGCGGCGACACTGGTCAAGATCCTGTCCCGGCGTGAAGAGCTGGGATCAACCGGGGTCGGACGAGGGATCGCCATTCCTCACGGGCGCTCGCTCGTGGTGAACAATGTCCGCCTCGCGTACGGCCATCATCCCGTCGGGGTTGCCTACGACGCGATCGACGGCCTCGCCGGTACATCACTTCTTCCTGATCGTTGCCCCGCCTATCGAAGTGAGCAACCAATACCTGCCCATCCTGGGCAAGATCGCCCAGTTCGCCAAGGATCCCGATGTCCCGGAACGGCTGGCGAAACTGCAGACGGCCGAGGGGTTTTTTGAGATGCTGGAGGAGAAGGGAGTGTGAGGGATTGAAGATTGAAGATTTCAGAAAGATTGGCATTGATTTTGACAAGACTCTTTCAATCATCGAAATCTTCAATCTGAAATCTCCTAGCTTCCGCTCATTCCCATTCGATGGTGGCAGGCGGCTTCGAGCTCACGTCATACACTACCCTGTTCACCCCTTCCACTTCGTTGGCGATGCGGCTCGAGATGCGGCTCAGGACTTCGGGCGGGAAGGAGAACCAGTCGGCCGTCATGCCATCTCGGCTGGTGACGGCGCGAAGCGGCGACGACCTGATCGTAGCTGCGACCGTCGCCCTGGACTCCTACCGACCGGATGGGAAGCAGTACCGCGAAGGCCTGCCAGATCTCCTCATAGAGGCCCGCGGCACGCGATTTCCTCGATGTAGATGTGATCGGCACGGCGCAGAATCTCGAGGTTCGCGCCGGCGTGATCTCGCCCACCACCCGGATGGCGAGTCCGGGCCCCGGGAACGGATGCCGGCCCACCATTTCATCCGGCAGTCCCAGCTCCCGACCCACCTGACGCACCTCGTCCTTGAACAACTCGCGCAGTGGTTCAATCAGCTTGAAGGAAGCTTCTCGGAAGTCCGCCCACGTTGTGATGGGTCTTGATCGTGACCGACGGCCCGCCCAGTGGGGACATGGACTCGATCACGTCGGGATAGAGCGTCCCCTGCACCAGGTAGGCGACGCCGGATCCAACCTTCTTCGCTTCCGCTTCGAAGACGTCGATGAAACGGTGCCCGATCTTCTTGCGCTTGAGCTCGGGATCGGTGATACCGTCGAGGTCCGCGAGGAACTGGGCCCCGGCGTCCACTACCCGGAGATCGATCCCCAGGTGGCGGCGGAAGGTGTTCTCGACCTGGTCACGCTCATGCAGCCGGAGCAGGCCGTGGTCCACGAAGATGCAGGTGAGCCGGTCGCCGACCGCGCGATGGACCAGCACCGCGGCTACCGAGGAATCCACCCCGCCCGACAGGCCGCAAATCACCCGCTGATCGGGCTTCACCAGCTCGCGGATCCGGGCGATCTCTCCTTCGATGAAGTTACCCGGCGTCCAATCCGGAACGCAGCCGCAGACCTCGAAGAGGAAGTTGTGCAGGATCTCTCCGCCTCGCGGAGTGTGCGCGACTTCCGGGTGGAACTGCACGCCATATAGCGGCTTCGTGGTATGCTCGAATCCCGCAACCGGCGCATTGGCGCTCGACGCGGTAACCCGGTAACCCGGAGGAGCCGTATCCACGTGGTCCCCGTGGCTCATCCAGACCGGGGTTTCCTCCCCGTCGCCGAAGCCATGGAACAGCTTCCCGCCCTTGATCTCGATCATCGCCCGGCCGTATTCCCGGCGGGCCGCCCGTTCAACCTTCCGCCTGAGAGATGGGCCAGCAGCTGCATAGCCGTAGCAGAGGCCGAGCACCGGCGTGCCCAGCTCGAGCAGGGCCGGCTCGGCGGTGGGGACGTTGTCGCCGTACACCGAATTCGGCCCGCCCGAAAGAATGATCCCCTTGGGCTTCCACTCACGAATCCACTCCACCGTGCGAGATGGCGGATGGATTTCGCAGTAGACCCTGGCCTCCCGCACCCTCCGCGCGATGAGCTGGGTGTACTGGGAACCGAAGTCGATGATGAGGATGCCGGCGTGGTGGGTCATTCTGCGTATTTGAAAAAAGTACCGAGTACCGAGTACCGGTGCCGGTACTGCAGAGGTGACATCTGAAGCACCATTGTTTCTGCGATTCGTGGCGAGCGGCAGCCAGCAACTCTCGGATGCCGCGACTCGGTACTCGGTACTCGGTACTCGGTACTCGGTACTATTCCCATTCCGGCTCCGCCCTCTCTCCGGCAAACAACTCCTCCACTCTCTCACGGTCTCGTACCACCCCCACCGACCCTGATCGACCATGACCTCGGCCGCACGAGCCCGTGCGTTGTAGTTGGAGCTCATGACGAATCCGTAGGCTCCGGCACTCAGCACCGCGAGCCGCTCACCAGCGGCCAGGCCCGGCAGCTCCCGGTCCAGCGCCAGGAAGTCACCGGTTTCACAGACCGGGCCAACCACGTCCACCAGCCCTCCCGGCCTGCCTTTGGTCTCCAGCTCAACCATTTCGTGGTACGCCTGGTAGTGGCTCGGGCGCACCAGATCGTTCATGCCGGCGTCCACCAGGACCAGCTCCTTCCCACCCGAATGCTTACGTGACAGCACGGTGGTGAGCAGGACGCCCGCGCTGCCGACTAGGAAGCGCCCGGGCTCCAGCACGATGGTGAGACCGGTCTGCTCGGCCACGGGCAGTATGGCCTGCACCAACCGGTCCGGAGTGAGCGGCGTCTCGTCGCGATACCGGATGCCGAGGCCGCCCCCATGTCGAGGGTGCGAAGGGTATCGACACCGGCGTCCCGCACCCGGCCCACCAGCTCGGTGAGGCGTTCGAGCCCCTGCCGGTAGGGTTTGGCATCCAGGATCTGGCTGCCGATGTGCATGGCGATGCTGTCCAGCTGAAGCCATGCGTCGGCATGGACGGCCAACGCCAGGTCGACCACCTGATCGAACGGCACTCCGAACTTGATGCCGCCCTGTCCCGTCGCGATGTAGGGATGCGTATCGGCCGAGACCTCCGGGTTCACCCGGATGCCGACGACAACCTTTCGCCTCTGCCTCGCCGCGATGCCGCTGAGCGCGTGAAGCTCGTCGGCCGATTCGAGATGGATGTGGCCGAGACCGGCCTCTACCGCGGCGTCGAGTTCCCTGAGAGACTTGCCGACGCCGCTGAACACGATCCGTTCGGCCGGGAACCCGGCGGCGAGGGCCCGCAGCATCTCACCGCCCGAGACGATGTCGGCGCCGGCGCCGAGGTCACGTAGCACCCGCAGCACGCGCGAGGTTGCTGTTGGCCTTCACTGCGAAACAGACCCGGTGCTTCACGCCGGCGAGGCCCGTGTCCAAGGTGCGAAACTGTCGCCGGATCACTTCAGCGTTGTAGACGAAAGTCGGGGTGCCGGCCTTCTCCGCGATTTCGCTCAGACGGACTCCGCCCAGCAGCAGCGAATGGCTCTCGCGGGTGAGCCCCGCATCGGCGAACAGCGCGCTCGGTATCCACGAGCGCACGGCCACACTTTCCCGCTTTTGCGGGTCCGGCTTCAGTACGCTTTCGCCCATACGGCCTCCGCTACCGCGGGACGGTTGCACCACATGCACCTGGTCGGCGCCTTAGGAGAGCGGAACTCCTCGTCCGGCAGGCACCGGATCGTCGCCTTCGTCTGCTCCTTGATGTCGGCCTCACACGCGGTATCGCCGCACCAGCCGCCGTAGGCGAATCCGCCGTCTCGAGCGATGAACTCCAGGAACGTCTCCTTGCTTCAACGCCGCGGACGCTGTTCTGCTCCCGGCGAGTGCGGGCCGCATCCAGCAGATCCTGCTGCATGGCGTCAATCTCGATCCTGAGGGAATGCGCCAGTCCGTTGGTGGCGAAGGGCGTCTTCTTCCCACCGGTTCGCCGCGGCCAGCATGACGTGCCCTGCCGCCACATCGCGCGGACCGATCTCCAGGCGCAGCGGGACTCCCCTGCCCTCCCACTCGTAATACTTGGCGCCGGGCTTCATGCCGTCCCGCGCATCGAGATGCACCCGGATCCCGCCGGTCTTGAGCTCGCGATACACCTGCTGGGCGGCGTCCAGCACCGTGGTCCGCTCCTCGTCCGACTTGTAGATCGGCACGATGACGGCCTGGTACTGCGCCAGCCGAGGCGGCGTGATGATGCCGGCATCGTCCCCGTGGGTCATGACCAGCGCGCCGACGAGCCGAGTCGACACTCCCCACGAGGTGTTCCACACGTAGTCGAGCCCGCCCTTGTCGTTCTGGTAGGTGACCTCGAACGCCTTGGCGAAATTCTGCCCCAGGTTGTGGGAGGTGCCCGCCTGCAGCGCCTTGTTGTCCTGCATCAGCGCTTCGATACAGTAGGTACGGAGCGCCCCGGCGAAACGCTCGCTGTCGGTCTTCAGGCCCGTGATCACCGGCATCGCCATCCACTCCTCCGCGAACCGGCGGTAGGTCTCGAGGATGGTGAGAGTGAACTCCTCGGCTTCCGCCTCGGAGACGTGAGCCGTGTGTCCCTCCTGCCAGAGAAACTCCGCGGTACGCAGGAACAACCGGGTGCGCATCTCCCAACGAACCACGTTGCACCACTGGTTCATGAGCATCGGCAGATCGCGGTAGCTCTGAATCCACTTGGCGTACATCGAGTAGATGATGGTCTCCGAGGTGGGCCGGATGAGCGAGGGCTCCTCCAGCTCCTTCCCGCCGCCATGCGTGACCACCGCCAGCTCAGGCGCGAACCCCTCCACGTGCTCGGCTTCCTTGGAGAAGAAGCTCATCGGAATGAAGAGCGGGAAATAGGCGTTCTGAACCCCATGCTCCTTGAACATCTCGTCCAGGGCGCGCTGCATCTGCTCCCAGATGGCGTAGCCATTGGGACGGATGACCATGCATCCGCGCACCGGGCTGTAGTCTGCCAGCTGGGCTCGCATGATGACTTCGTTGTACCAGGCGCTGAAGTCGGTGGCGCGGGGAGTTAGGGCCTTATCGTCTGCCATTCTGTGAATTTCAGATTGAAGATTTCAGATTGAAGATTGACCTCAATCTCATGCATTGAGACAGCGTTTGAGTTCGTTGACCGCGGACGACGCCGCGATCGGTACCTGCTCCTTCGTCCGAAGATCCTTGATGACTACTTCCCTTTGGCCCGGTCGTCCGGGCCGATCAGGACCGCGAACCTGGCATCCCGGGCGTCGGCGAGCTTCAGCTGCTTCCCGATCGGCTGGAGGCTCAGCACGAACTCGACGCGAATTCCGCCATCGCGCAACTCCGTGAGCGAGGCGAAGGACGTGGGGAGATCTTGTTCGAGTGATCCCCGCGACGAGCACGTCGATCGGCGCCGGCAACGGTGGCGCAAGTCCCCGATCCTTGAGCAGCTCGCCCGGAACCACGTCTCCCATTCCGAATCCCACCGCCGGCAGGTCTGCGCCGCCGAGGGAGCTGAGCAGGTTGTCGTAGCGCCCACCACCACAGATCGCCCGCAGCTCCGCGCTTGGCATCAAACAGCTCGAAGACCGTGCCGGTGTAGTAGGCAGATCCCCGGACGATCGTCAGGTCGAAGTCGAGGAATTCCTCGAGGTCCCATGCTGTGCAACGCGGCGATGGTCTGGCCAGCTGGTTCCCCGCCGCGATCGCGCCAGCATGCGAACCCTTCGCCTGCAGGAATTGCTCCCAGGTCCGCACATTCTTGCAGCGATTCGAGCTGGTCCGAGTACGCCGGCGTCCATGCCATCCGCGATCGACCTGGCGGCGGAGCTCGGCATAGTCCCGGCGTCCGAAGCTTGTCGAGCGCCTGATACGCGCAGCGGCAACTGCGCAGCCGGGAACCTTGAGGTCCTGCAGCAACGCGTTGAGCACCCGGCGGTCCGATAGCCTCACCCGCACATCCTGCGGCCCCAGTCCGAAGGCCCGCATGATATCAATGGCCAGCGCGATGATTTCCGCATCGCCTAGGGGCCCTGGCTCGCCGATCAGGTCGCAGATTGAGCTGGAAGTGCTCACGCAACCGGCCGCGCTGCTGCCGTTCGTAGCGGAAGAGCTGAGGGATCGAATACCAGCGGATCGGCTTGCGGAGCCCGTTGGCCCGGGCCGCGACGACTCGCGCCAGAGTCGGGGTCATCTCCGGCCGGAGGCGCGACCTCCGCTCTCCCTTGTCTACGAAGTTGTAGAGCTGACCCACGATCTCGGCGCCGCTCTTCGCCGTGTACAACTCCAGCGGTTCGAGCGGTGGTCCATCCCACTCCTCAAAACCATAACGCGCCGCAACGGCGCGCCAGGTATTGAACAGAGTGGGCCCGGAAGGCGAAGTCGGCTGGATAAAAGTCCCGAAACCCGGCAGGGCCTTGGGTTGCATAGGGGCGGAAAGATAGGACGGTCGCGGTCGATTGTCGATTGCAGATTGCCGATTGCCGATTGCAAATTGATCCGGAGGCAGAGTGCCTGAGCTCCGGAGGCTGGGCAAGATCGGCAATCTGCAATCCAACAATCTTCAATCGCAGTTCAAGGTTCCATCCCGATCGCCCCCATCATCCCCAACCGTGTGGAACGAACCGGTGACCAGTACGGTCCCGGCGCCTTCCTGCACCTGGGCCAGTGCCTCACCAAAATCGGGAACCAGGCTCCATTGAGGCCTTGGGTGGCGGCCGGTTGGGGTCGCTTGAGCCAGCGTCGCAGCCATTCGATGTCCCAGCCCCTTCCTGCCGCAGTCGGGGCGATGGTCGGGATGCCACGATCGATCACCGAATCCGAGCCGCACCAGCATCTCCGGCCAGAGCCTTGTCGCCGAGAATGGAGACGAGGGCATGAATCGGACGCGGCAAACGAGCATCCTCGACCGCGGCGACCAGCGACCGCATCCCGTCGGGGTTGTGCGCGACGTCGAACAGCCATTTGCCGCGCCGATCAAACCTCCCCGGCACCCGCGCCCGGGCGTAATCCGCGCTCTATGGCCGCTCCGCTCGGGCCGATAGCGGAGTGGAAGTGCCATCGAGGATGCCGTGGGCGACCGCGGCATTGCGGCGCTGATGCGGCCCCTCCAGCCCCAGCGCGCCCCTTCCAGCAGGTAATCCGGCGGCAGGACCCGAATGTCCGCCCGGCTCGTCCCGCGCCGCCTTGATCGCCGATTTTCGTAAGACCTCCACCAACCGCGGTCTCGTCTCCCCGATCACGAAGGGCACCCCGGCTTAGCGATCCCGGCCTTCTCGATCGCGATCTTCTCCAGCGTGTCGCCCAGGTACTTTCATGTGGTCCCGCTCGATCTTGGTTACCGCACTGACCATCGGCATCAGGATGTTGGTGCTGTCGAGCCGGCCGCCGAGTCCCACTTCGGCGACCACGATCTCGGCGCCCCGCGCGGCAAAGTCGGCAAAGGCGATCGCCGTCGTCGCCTCCGAAGAAGGTGGCCTTCCGCTTTCCGGATAATCCGTTCCAGGTGTCCGGTCCACATGGCAACCGCCGCCTCGGAAATCGGCACTCCGTCGACTTGAACGCGTTCCCGGAACGAAACCAGATGGGGTGAGGTGTAGAGTCCAACCCGATGACCGGCCTCGCGCAGGCACCTCGGCCACCAGCGTGCTGACGCTTCCCTTCCCGTTGGTCCCCCCGATGTGCACCGAGACGAAAACCCGGTGCGGATGGCCCAGCTCGTGCAGCAGCGGCACGGGTGTTGTCCAGCCCGAGATTTGATCGTCGTGGTGCGGGGAAAAAGAAATTCCAGCGCCTCGGCGTAACTCGACGCGGTTGGCCCGCCGGTTCTCGGCGGAGCGGACGGTGTGTAGGTTTGATGGCGAGTCATCAAGCCGACCAATGTACCCGCCACCGGCGACCCGAACCATGGGCCGATACAGCTTCGTTCCCGACCCGTTTGTAGCCGAATTGCGGCGGATTCCCGGATTCCGGGAGCTCACCGAGGGCTACACCCTCTGCCCCGAGTGCGAGAGGTGCGAGCGGAGCGTGGTCTACCTCTCGCCCAGGGAGCTGCGCCGGGAGCAGTGGAGAGCGGCCGGCGGGTGTATGGGAAGGGCGGCGGCTCACGCCTCAACCGTCAGGGCTGCCGCTGTCCGTTCTATCTGGGTCCCAGTCAGGGCTGCGCGGCATGCGAGGATCGCCCGCTCATCTGCAATCTCTTCCCGCTCGACATCATCGAGCGCGAGGAGAACGGTCGAGTACTGGTGGGTGCTATTCGGCAGCGTGCGAGGGAGTAGCGCGGGGCAAGCTTGCCGGGCGAATCGAAGAGGCGCGGGAACTGGCCGGGAAATCGATCGCCGGATGCCCGACGATTTGAAGCAGGCGTTCATGGCGGATGCGGGCGCAGGCCTTGTTCGAGCCGGTTTCTCATGTGAGCATCCGATTCATTTTCTGGATTCCAGCTAACGCTCCATCAGCCTTAAGCCGTAAGCCATAGGCCGTAAATGCAAAAGCCTCGAGGCGGCAATCCACGCTTGGAGGCTTGCGAGCTCCCGGCTTATGGCAATGCTTAACCTGAGACCAAGACCATACTACTCCGCTCTACTCCGCCGGCTCCTCGTGCGGCCTCTGCCCCGCATGTGTCGAAGCAGGCGGGCCGTGATCTCCCGGAGCGACGCCCGCGGGATGACGTCGTCGATCTGCCCCTTCTCCAGCAGGAACTCGGCGGTCTGGAATCCCTCGGGGAGGTCCTGCCCGATGGTCTGCTTGATGACCCGCTGACCGGCGAACCCTATCACCGCGCCGGAGGCTCCGCCAGAAATGACGTCGCCCTGCATCGCGAGATGAGGCGGAGACTCCGCCCGTCGTGGGATTGGTAAGGATGCTGACGTAGGGGATCGACAACTGGTAGAGCTGGGCGATCGCGGCCGAGGTCTTCGCCATCTGCATGAGCGAAAAAGACCACTCGCTGCATCGAGCGCCGCCCGAGGTAGAGACCAGAATGAGCGGAATGCGTTTCTCAGCGGAGCGCCGGGCCAGCCGGGTGATCTTTCTCCCCGACCACGGAGCCCATTCAGACCGCCCATGAAGGCGAAGTTCACTGACAGCCGAGGTTGAGCGGGTTGTCATTTGCGAAGCGCGTGCCGGGCGCGCCAGCAACGTCGGCAGCTGACCGGGCGGCGCTGCTGTTGGCCGCCTTGAGACGGTCAGGGTAATGCCCGAAACCGGCGGATCACTCCAAACGAAGGACGCGCGAGAAACTCCGCGCCAACTTCCCGTCGTCGGTCCAGAAGCTCCAGGCACACAGTACTCCTCCGCCATCAACCGGCGGTGGTAAGCCCACCGCGCAGACGAACGGCCCGACGTTCGTTTCTCCTGGAGTTTGCTCTATGTGGCCGCAGGCGTCACCATTTTCCAGGCGGCATCCGCCGGAATCGGCAGCGGCGCTCCCTGGTGGACTATGAAGCTTCTTCTCCTTCCACTAAACCACGCCATGCCCAGGCATGCGGACCTGTGGGGGATAGGGAAGTTCTTCAGGGCAGCATCCTTATCCACTGAATCTGTTGCTTTGCTTTATGACAACGCCACCTACGCCTAACTTCTAACAATTTACTACACATCGAGCATAAGCCGCCAATCTGGCGTCCCAGGCTGGCGCCCCGGAAGCACAGTCCAAGACTGATGGAAGCCAGCAGGAAGGATCCGCCATAGGAGAAGAGGGCGGGATCGGGATGGGCATCAGGTTGACTGTATCATCACGTTCTGGGAACAAACAGGTGCCGAAGAGGCGGTCGGCGGAAGACCACCAGGCTGGAAAAAGGGATCCGCTTTCGCTGGCGAACGATCGGAGCAGGACGAGGAAGAAAATCAGAACAAGACCAGCGCGGCCAGAACCGGGGATACAGTTCATAGAGCACGAGAAGATAGGAAATCGCTCAGATTGTTTCGGGCGGGAACGGGAGCGGACTTCTAAGGAGTTATTCGAGGAACCCGTTGCCGAACACCGACCGCCGGAACCGGTGAACCTGCGCCCGGACTGAATGGCGATAGCCCGCCTTCTGCGGGATCAACCACTCGGGATTGAAACGTGAGGCGGTTCTGCTGGTAGGGCTCGAGTCGCCGCCAGATGGGAATGCTGAGCCTGAGCGCTGTTCTACCTTGTTGAGCACCGCCTGACATTTCTTCGGCGACATACGGACGCTTAAATGATCATCAGGGTGATCGGATAGCATCCGGGCGACTGGTCCAGATAGTGAAGGCGAGGAGCAGGCTCATACGGGAGGCCTTGGCTTGAACAGCGACGATGAGGCGCCATTTGTTACAGCATCATGAACAGGTTCTTTGAACACGCCTGGAACTCCCGATCAGGCTGCTTGAGGTCATGAGCGCTGGTACCCGACGCAAGGAGGCATGGGCTGGGTTTCCCGCAGGCTAAGCGGAGCACTCACGGCGACTCCGGGAATGCTGGAGCTGCATGGATACGACGGCTATCTTGGCCAGCTCAGCCGGGCTTTGTCCCGAGCAGCATGCGCCGTCGCGTGCAGATCCAGCTCTTGCTGCTCGCGGCGAGTGCCCGCTCCGCGCCCGATATTAGAGGTGACGGCGAGCAGGTACAGGCGAGAAGATGTGAAGTGGCGACGCGCGGCTGTTCAGAGCAGCTGGGCGGCGAGCCCGGAACGCCAGTGCCGCGGAACACTCCGCCCCAGCCAGATCTTCACCGCTTCCACGGGGCCCTTGGCAGCCAGGACCGGCGCGACAGTCCTGCCGGAGAATCGAAGCATCAGGAGACCGAACCTTTGAGCACAGCACGGTCGATAGAAGCGGGCGATCCTGGGTCCTGACTTCTCCATTTAGAGCTGGCGGAGGTGTAACCACTCTGGGCTGGAGTGAATCGAGCTGGGCTTCTACCGGCGCTGGCCGCCGCCTTCGACTGCGGGAACGCCCGAGTCCTCGGGAGCGATAGTCGAATGTTAGGCTTGGCCCAGTGGAGTCGGACCCAACAGCAGGTAGCGGCTGATCGAAACAAAAGCGTTTTAGCGCACTGCTTATTGGTTCCATGCTCGCCGAACTCAGAAGGTAGCGCCGACAGGCGATTTTCCGGTTTCTCAGCAGGGCAAAGCCCGATGAACCAGCCATGGTCCTTTCCGTGGGGATTCTGGGCGGTTCCGGTTTTCCTGCGATCTGGAGATCAGCCCGCCGGCTCCGGGCGACCGTGCCTCGCTCCCACCACAGCGATCAGCATGGGGCGCGGGAGCCTGGTCTGGGTGAGTCCCAATCGAAGGTTGCGCGCCGAATCGGGATGCACCAGATGATCATCAGCAAACACGGCAACAA
>ERZ1370068.9340-contig-8125_pt1 | contig 66132 bp, 106 predicted proteins | sample MGYA00561227_ERZ1370068 | MGnify/ENA primary metagenome ERZ1370068 (study PRJEB38410, sample SAMEA6850437) | metagenome | study: Metagenomic assessment of the ecological functions of the soil: analysis of the soil microbiota associated with the... | reverse complement strand
CAGTTACGTATTGCTGGGATCGTACTCGCGATGGGAGCGATGTCGGGATGCGGATCGAGCCTTCGTAATGAACTTCCCCGCCCATCGAGAGCTGGCCAACGGCTAGCCGCCTCGTCCTGGACCGCGAGTCTCCCACTTGGATCATGTTCGCCCACCCCGCGCTGCGAGTGCACCAGAAGGCGAGCTTGACGGAACTGCGAGGACTGGATGTCCCGCGTTGCAGGCAAGATCCACGGGGCTACGTTCTCTTCGCGCAGCCAAAGGGGAGCGGGCGGAGACGTTACGTACAGATAATGGATCGCCGCCGAGTCGATTCGCGGCGTCACTACGTTGGGCGACGAGGCCGCTCGAGAAGCCGATCTCTTCGGCGCGCGCCGACATCCGGCCAGGTCATGCTCTATGACGAAGGAGGCCGGCTTCGTTCAGTGGGGGATCGCCCGCTGCGGGGGCAACTCGGTGGACAGCCCGATGCTTCAGGGCTGCTCGCCGCGATCGAGTCAACATCCGTTAGAGAGCCGATGGTTGCGCGAGTACAGATGCCCAGCGCGGTGTTTGGTTGCGCCCCTTCACGGAAGGTAGAACAAGGATGTCCGTTGATACCTGGCGACGTGACGCATGCGTCGGATTGAGATGAATACCACGAGCCCGCCGCCCGGTCTTCGACGCCAAGGCGGCGGGCTTCGTGGTTCATCGTGCTGTTCCTGCGTGCATCTCGCGGCGGGCAACGTCCTCTTCTTCGTTCCCTCTGTCGATAACGGGGTGATCCAGCTCATGGACCCGCGTCAACGCGAAGGTCGCCGCGATCGCGAGTGCGCTCGGCGTGGAGACCAAGGCGGTGGGCAATCGAAGTCGCGTTCGGGGCCCGCTCGACTGAACATCATGCAGGGATGTAACGGAGTTCACGCTCTCCTCATCCTGCTATCGTCAATCCTGGCGTTCCTGGCCAGACTACGGGAGCCGGCGCTGGATCAAATAACGCGGGACGGTCGCGATCTTGGGAATCAATCTCTCTTGCGCGTCGTCAATCTGATCGTGGTGGCTCGCTATTATCCCGACAAACTCGAAGCTCTTCCACATCGCCATCTGGCAACCCTGATCAAAGCTCATAGCTCTTATGCTTTTCTCGCGGGATGCTCGTTGCGTCAAACCGTCACCCGCTCCCGGCGCCGATCGCGCTTGACGTCCCGTTCGCGCGAGGAGCGAAGGAGTTCATCCGCGCCACGGTCGCGTTCGCGCTGTTCCTCGTCCCAGCACCAGCAAGCGCAGCGGGTTCGACCAGCTCTATGCAGAGGTGTATGTGGTCATGGCCCGAGCTGACGTCGTGTCCACGCAGCATTCTCCTGCCGCGCGATTTACCAACCCGTCGCTCCACAATCTTCAGTTCGGCGTCATCTTGACGTTTGCATTGTTCCCGGTCTCGCCAGACGAACTTGAATCTCATCTCGGCAGCATCAAGCGCTTTCGCTCGCCCTCGCCGTGATGCCCCGTTCCACGTCATCGTGGCGATCCTCACCATCAGGGTTTGGGTGACAAGATTTCCTGAATAGGATGAACATCCTGGTGCTCGCCGGCCGAATTTCGCGTCCTAGATTGCTCAGGTACTTTTCTTACGATCTGGGCCTCGGTGATCGCCGTATGGTGTTCGTGATGCCGTCCTTTGACGGTCATTTGGAATCTCACCGCCTCTCCCGCCAACTCCCGCCGGTCCCCGAGAATCGGCTGGCCGCGGGCGCACGAGGCAACGGCAGGCGATCTGATGAGCGCGACCGTGGCGGTGGGCGACATTTTGCGCTGCCGCCATCGGCCTGTGGGTGATCGCGATCCTCTCCTCGCGGCGTCCTTGTGCACGGGAAGTCGCGGAAACACCGCGCCATGTCGTGAGGCTCACGCGAAGATCGGGCACCTCTTCTGAACAGCCAATGACGCGCTGGCCGAGGAGCAGTACCGCTCTCAGGCTGGCCGGTGGGACGGCGGATCCAGAAGTGTTCTACAACCTTGCCGGATTGAGACCCGAAGCGGAACCGCGACGCGGCACTGCGACTGCTTGGACAGCGTGCGAGTGGCCCATACGCACCAGAATGGCGGTCCCGCTTTCAGAAGGCAACCGTCCTCATCCAGTCGAAATCAGCTTCACCGTGACGATGAAACGGCATCTGTCTTGAATATGGGATGAAACCAGGAACAGACGTGCGCATCCCGATTCGAGACGCGTTTCGCCCGGGGAGCCCTCTATCACATACAGCCCGTGAAAACCTGCGGCTGGCAGGCCGTCGCGCTCGGCGGGCGCTGAGTGCCGTCGCTCGCCGTGCCATAGGAGCCCTCGGCACCGTCAGGGCTCAGCGGCACGACGAGGTAGTAGCGGCTGTCCGACGCCGGCGTCAGGGTCACCGATGTCGCCCCACCCGTGCTGCAAAGTCGCGGCGCGTGACTCGTGAAGTTACCGAGCAGTCCCTCGTAGACCGCGTAGTCGGCGTCGCTGGGCCGGCACGAGCGTCCCCACGACAGCTCGAGGTCGCCGGGGGTACCGGACTTGCCGACCATGAGAGGCGTCCCCGGCACATCGCCGCCATCGGGCACGCCGCCCGCGGCGGTGGGTGAGGGCAAGTGGGCCACCCACGCCTCGGTCAATCCATTGTGCGTACCCGTGCCGACCAGCGTTAGCCCGTCTCCGCTGACTCCGTTGGCGGTGGTCAAGGCCCAGCCCGTCAGATTGATTCCCAGCGTCGGGAGGTACGCGTTGAGGTCCACCATTCCGAGCGACGACGTCCACAGCATCGCAGCGTTGGGGGCGCTGAGTGACATGAGCACGCCCACGACGACTTGGCCGTTGCCGCTTACGCCGTAGGCGAGCGAGGACTTCCCCGGCAAGGTGCCCAGGCTCACCATCCCGCCCGCGCTCGTCCAGCGGAACGCGCGGACGCCAGTGATTCCCGTGCTGCCCCAGCCCACGACCGTCGAGCCATCGGCGCTCACGCCCCTCCCGTGCGAGCCGTTTCCTCCGGTCATCGTGCCGAGGTCCTCTCAGCCCCCCGCCACCGTCCAGCGGAACGCATGGTCATCGAAGGCACCGGTGGCTGTCGCCGACGACGACGGACCCATCGGAGTCGCAGTCGTAGGCGATGGAGTAGCCCGCACCAAACGTCCCTATGCTGAGCATGCCGCCGGCGCTCGTCCAGCGGAACGCGTCGTTGACCGGGTCGCTGAAGCCGGCGACGACCGCGCCGTCTCCGCTGACGGCGTCGCCGAAGGTGTTTTGCGGCTCCCCGTCTCCGCCACCGTCCAGGGGAAGGCCCAGGCTGACCATGCCGCCGGCGCTCGTCCAGCGGAAGGCGCGGGCGCCGGAGGCGTAGCCCGTTCCGACCACCACCGAGCCGTCATCGCTCACGTCCGAGGCGAACGAATCGGTTCCACCCGGAAGCGTGCCCAGGCTGACCATGCCGCCGGCGCTCGTCCAGCGGAAGGCACGGTTGCCGTTCGCCGTGCCCACGACGACCGATCCGTCGCGGCTGACGCGCGACGCCGTCGATTGCGTTCCCCCGGAAGGAACCCCTAGCCCCGAGAAGCTCTGTGCGTGTGCCGCCGGTAGCGCGAGGCACATCAGGAAGAGCGCCGGTGCCTTCATGGATCTCCCCTCGCCCACGACGCGCGAATGCTGATGCCTCTACCAGAAACGGATGTCCCTGATGACAATCCCAACCCTTGAGATGGGCATCAGCATCGGATCACAAGCATGGGCACAACGGAGACCACCGAGGGTGAGACAATGCGCCCAGCACGCTAAATATTCACCTGAAACGGGATCTCCATCGCCGGTGCCGCTGGCGACCAAGGCGTGCTCAACAACACAGCCGCTCACGGAGAAGTGAGACAGAGATGCGGAATGAGTCGGCTCCACTTGATCGCTGTCGCATCCAAATCGGCGCTCGTCGTCGCGGGCACTCTGTCTTCGTTCGTCTCCTCCGCAGGAAGCGCAGGGCACCGTCACTGATTGCGCTCGAGCACGCTAACCGACGTCGGGGAGTGGGTCGCGATTTGATGTCACGGATGTACGACGCTCTCCGCCGCAATTTCTTTCGACTGCAAAAACGACAATGGAACGCCAGGTGGACCGAGGAACTCTGCGCCGACGCCTGGCGGCACGAGCTGTTCGAGTTCAGTGCGAACTGCGCCACCGGCGGGCCCCTGCGTCGGCGCGGATGACGGTGATTGCGACGAGACGATTGCGTTCGACGACGCGGGCGTCTTACGTGTTCTCCGAGGCTCGTGCCCGAAGCCGGCTCCGGGCCTCACTCGCAACGAGACCGTTCCGAACGCGCCGAACGCGTGGGAGCGGCAAAGCCGCTCCGTATCTGTGAAGCGCCGCCTCCCGGGAACCATCCTGGATCGGCCGTAACGGAAACGAGTCCCGGCGGTACTTCGCGCGCAGTGTGCGCGATATAAGGTAACCGAAACCATGAAGCAATCGCGTCTCAGCGCCCTTCGCGAGCGGAAGCGCCATCGTCATCGAACCGCGAAATCACGGTTCGTCGATCAACGGCGACATCGACGGCGTGCCAGATACGAACGAAACCGTGGACACGTATGTGACCGTGTCAACCGGATGGTAAATCGATCTCCACAACGTTTGGTACCACGCCTACAGCACGTCGACGAGCATTGTTTGCCTCGGGCAGGCGGTCTTCCGCTTCGACGATTCGCCGTGCCGGCGGACGGCTCGAGATCCTCGCTCCCGTCAGGTTCCGGGTCGCAAACGCCACACCGAGCGAGCCTCTCACAAAATCTGAGCGCCGAGATTACTGCTCCTTCCAGGCAGACGAGTTCGACCTGGAATCCAATGGCCGCAACACATCAACTTCGATCTCGACCTGACTTCTCGGGGGAAGCCCGGTGCAGCCCTTTGTCGAAGATTCGGCGCGGATAATCGTCCGGCAAGTTTGGCGCGATGAGCCTCGATCAAGGCAAGGCGCGAGCAACCCTCTCCGACGGGCATGCGCTGTCAGTACAACGACCCGATGGCACCAACAGCAACAACCCAGTGGGACGCGACTGTTTCCTCGGCTTCGCCGACAGTGTGCCAAACGGATTTGATTGGCACGTCCACCGCAGCGCGGGTCCGGCGAGTCCCCGCGGAACTAGTACAGGCGTTCAGTCGCTTCACTGGGGCGTTCACGGCGCATCGAAGCCCCGGGGAGGACACGACGCGGTTGGAGTCAGCTCGACGCGATCGAGACGAGCCATGATCAATCTTGCGTCAATCCAGGCGAACCCGGACCTGAGGGTTTGACCAGCAAGCTTCTTCCGTCGACAACCGCGCCCTAGGGGTTTCTCTTCGATACCGACCGGCGAAACCCTCGGACCGCGGGGTTGTGCAGGTGCAGCTCGCGGACAACTCGGGGCAGCCGATCGGCGATTGGGTAACGATCGAGCCAGTACTACAACCGCTACGACGTCCAGGCGACCTCGTCGCGGAATCGGTGCGCTTTCGATCCAACCGACGACGGCCCGACGAGAGATTCTGCTCTTCAGCGCGAAGGACATCCTCCTCGCAAAACCGGAGTCCATCGAGCAACCTGCTACACGCGCACTGGTATTTTTGACGGTGGGCGACACACGTCGGACGCGGCCGTTCAACGCGGCCAACGTGGGGCGGCAACGGATGGGCCGGGACTTAGGGTCGGTTGATCGTGGTACCCGGTCGAGACCCGGTTCAATCTCCAGCGGGTACGCCGGCCGTCGCATCCGATTGCGGCTACTCCGGCGACGATCAGGCAAGTACTTCGACTCCGGAACGATGCGCGTGAGTTACTCGGCGGAGGGCCTCGTGCCCGCCGGCAGTTCCGTGGACGACGGATGGTACGTCGACAACGCGCATGTCGACGAGGCACTTCAGTCGCCGCTGATCGTTGCGGTCGACACGAAAGCAAATCTCAGCCTTCCGCCCTGTTCCCAAAACTGCGCCTCGGTGTTGGCCACCATTGACGCGTCGCCTTCAGACGATTGACCCGCCACAACCAGTATTGCTTGATGCAACGCCGTCGGTGGCGGACATTTGCCTCGACGGGAGGACTTCAGTATCAGTTCTGGGTCGACACGAACCGAAATTTCGTTGTTGGCGACGCAGGCGACGTGATGGTCAAGGACTGGACCGACGATTTCGACACGACCACCATTGCGACGAACAGCACCCAGTACGGAACGCGTGTGCCGCTGCTCGAGTGCGCCGAGCTGTCAAGGCTCCTATACCGATCCCGTCCTGTTCCAGACCCCGGGCGAGGTCACGAATATCGTTCTACAGCCGTAACGCGGGAACTCTGACGATCCATTACACTCCGACGTGCGACGCGGCCGCTAACAGCATCATTTACGGCCCTCTGCCGGGTCGAGTTATTCCGGCCGGGTGTGCGGCATCGGGAACACCGGGGACGTTGCTGTGATCCCGATCCGTGCCTGCCTCAAGTCTGTTTCTACCTTGTCGTCGCGAATGACAACAAGACCGGGAATGGCACGGGATACGAGGGCTCTTACGGTATGAAGTCCCCCCGGGTCGAGCGCCCTCGTTCGCGACCAGGTGCTTGCACGTTTGCAAAGCGTCCTCTCGAATCGCTGCGACTGACCTGGGATCGCCTGCATGGGCTTCGCACACGAGAGATGCTCACCGACGGGGCCTCTGATTCACCTCAGGAGGCTGCATATGATCTTGCGACGACAGTCACTGTCTCGCCGCAATCTCGGTCTTGCTTCTACTCGCTGCGAGTTCGGCTGTCGCAAAGAAGAAAGCCCCCATGGAGAAAGCGGCGTGCATGAGGATTGAATGGACTGATCGACAAGCTCGAGATCGTCGAACCCTTTCAGCTCGCCACTTACACGCAACTCATGATCCTTCCTCTCGCGACGCGCGAAGACGCCGCTGCCCAAATCCGACGACAACTCATACGGGCCAACCACGACGGTGCTTTCGAAAGCCACCGTGCGATTCGTCAAGGGCATCGAGAAACAGATCGAAGGCAAGCTGAAGGTTCCATCGTGCAGCAGCCTCCGACGGCAGAGAGTGCCAGGGGCGTGCTGTTGATCCGTGGGGAAGTGTCCGAACTGGATCCTGGCTCCCGCGCCGCACGATATTGGGGCGGTTTCGGCGCCGGCAAGAGTCGGGCTGAGATCACAGGTGAGATCGTAAACGCGGAAACCGGTGCACCCTTGCTGAAGTTTACCCATCGCCCGTGTGTCGACCGTGGTGGGTCTGGCGGGGACCACACCGCGCTCTGAGCCATGACTCCGCGAAGTCGGGGAAGACATCGGGAAGATGCTCATCGATTTCGACGTCGCCGACGCGGGGTTGCTGGGTTTGCCCAAGCTCGCCTCATGAGGAACGGCGGATGCGTACATGTCGCCTTCACCGCGTTCCCGACCGAGACGGTCGAACCACAAGGAGCCGCAGCGGAAAGTTGAAGAGTCTCCAGGCCGATTCCGGGTCCTCATCACCGGAATCTGCGTCGGAATTGTCCTACTGAGTGCCGTCGCCTATGCGGGCGTTCGTTCGAATGGATTCGTGGCGGGCGACGATCCGGGGTACGTCAGCGAGAATCCGCATGTGCTCGCCGGTCTTTCCGGCCCGGCGGTGCTGTGGCGCATTTACGGCTACCGAACAAAGCAACTGGCATCCTCTCACCTGGCTTTCGCACATGCTCGATGTCCAACTGTTCGGAGTCCATCCGGGTCGTCATCATCTGATCAGTGTGATTCTGCACGCTGCCAACGCGCTCCTGCTCTTTCTGCTTCCACACGCATGACCACCGATGTTCTGGCCATCGGCCCTCGTGGCAGGCCTGTTCGCGGTTCACCCCTGCATGTCGAATCAGTGGCCTACATCGCGGAACGTAAGCGACGTGCTGAGCACTCTGTTCTGGCTCCTCACGATCTGGGCATGGCTGCGGTTCTTGCAAACGAGGATCGGCTCGTCGTTACGCGGCTGCGATCACCTGCTACGCCCTCGGCTCATGGCGAAGCCGATGCTCGTGACGGTTCCGTTCACGCTGCTCTTGCTCGATTTCTGGCCGATGCGCCGCGTCACTCCTCCGGTGCGCCAGATGGTGGCCGCGCTCCCAGCTCTCGTGAGGGAGAACTCCCCTGTTTGCCATGGCGTGTGTCTCGTCGGCGGTTACAGTGATCGTCCAGCAGCGTGGCGGCGCAATTCAGTCGCTGACCAATCTCGGTCTCGTTGATCGACTTGCGACCGCCCTGGTCGCCTACACTCCTTACCTGCGAAATACGGTCTGGCCGGCGTCGCTCTCGGTGTTTTACCCACGACCCGAGGGCGGGTTCGGGCTATGGCAGGTTGCGGGGGCGGCGTTGGTGCTGGTTGGTGTCACCGCAGTCGCTGTTCGGCTCGGCGAGGCGGGCGCCGTCATGTCGTCAATCTGGCTGGTTCTGGTATCTCGGGACGCTCGTCCCGGTCATCGGTCTGTTGCAGGTCGGAGAGCAGGCGCTGGCCGATCGCTACACCTACGTTCCACTGGTCGGCATCTTTATCGCGGCTCGTCTGGGTGAATCCGAGATGCAGCCCGCGCCTACTGGACCCTTCGCGTGTTCGTGCTTGCGTCAGGCTGCATCCTGGTCGTCTTGCTCGTGCGGACGCGAATACAGACCACATACTGGTTGAACACCCTCACTCTGTACGAGCACGCCCTCGCCGTGAACCCCAACGATTACGATATCGCACAACAACGTCGCGGTCGCCCTTTACGCCGCCGGAAGGAAGGACGAGGCTCTCGCGCACTTACGCTCGTGCGGTCGAGCTCGCTGCCCGGTTACAGCGACGCCCAGAGCAACCCTCGGTGCTGTTCTGGTTGAGAAGGGACGAGTTGCTGAGGCGATTCAACACTACGAATGGGCCATTCAGGTCCAACCCAACAACGTGAAAGCGCTCAACAACCTCGGTCTGGCATTCGTGTCCATTGGCCGGACTCAGGAAGCAATCCAGAAATGGCAAGACGCGATCCGTCTTCAATCGGATTTCGCGGGATGCTCATAGCAACCTCGGAGTCGTGCTCGCCCAATCCGGTCGGATGACGGAGGCGATGGAACAATTCGAGAGCTGCGCTGCGGAGCAATCCGAATCACGCCATGGCACGGGCCAATCTCGAAAAGATTCGCTCAAGCGTCGGTAATCGACCATGAACGGCGGTCAGCACCGTCGCGTGTGAGGTGTCGACCCCGTCCCATCTCGGCGATCACGAGGTCCATTCGAGTATGATCTCGACATGGTCTGAATGGCGCCCCGCGGTCACAGCGCGCGGCCTGGGTCTATGCGAGATGGGGTTACTCATGGGACGAGCGGAAGAACGCTTGTGCCGACCACCAGCGAAGGGGACACAGATGAAAAGAGCACTGAACATTGCGGCTGCTTGTGGTGTGCTGCTGATCGGCTCGTCCAGCGCCATAGTCAGCTCCGTGTCGGCACTAGGAAAACCTGATGTTGGGACACAAGATCGACGAATGGACGATCGGAGGCCACTCCGAAAGCAGGACGCAGCGGGTCACCGAATACGTGCCGCCTGGGCAAAAGATTGAGAGTTGGACTGAGCTTCTGACGGTTCCAGACGATCAAGAAACCCGCAAGCCTCCGGCCATTGATGCACTGGCAGCGTCAGCCTATAAAGACTTGACCAAGCGTTGTCCCGGGAAAGTCACCTGGAATGTCATCGCGCGCGAGGCGGCCTCCAGGCGCGGCGGGGAAAGCTTACTGTTTGAATGGTCGGTGAAGGACTGCCCCCGGACGCGGATCAGCATGAAGTTGCGAGAGCGCTGTACGGGAAGTACAACATCTTTCGGATCGCCTATGTTGCGAAGACTCAGTCGTTGGCACCGGAGAAGCGGGAGAAGTGGATAGCGGAGCTGTCGGCGGCGACGATCCTAGATTATTAGAAGGGTCCACGAGGCGATTGGACGGGGACGTAGAACTCCGCTAGTACGTGAATGTGAACGAGATCTTGACCCCCTGTAGATCAGGCCCGCGTTGCCTCCGAACGGCCAGTTCACCTCGGAGCGTCGCTGGTGAAAGAGGGCGTAGGAGATGCCGTTGCGGAGGAGGAACGAGACGATCGGCGCGGCGCTTCGGCGCCGCGCGGGCGACCTGCCGCGACACGCCGTCGGCGACTCCCAACGCGATCCCGTGGACCGCGCCGCTGCCCAGAGCGGGCCAGAAAACATAGTGCGGGTAGACCGCGGTCTCCTCGAACCCGAGGTCGAGCGTGATCGACCTGTTGATCCCGAAGGCGACCCCTCCTTCGAAGGCCGTGCCGACTCGCGTGTGGCCGTCGAACGGTTCGAGCGCCGCCTGGTCGGCCGGGGTGAACGGTCCGTCGTAGGCGTCGAAGTCGTCGAAGAAGACCGAGGTCCCGTGGTACGGAGCGATGAACGCGGTATCGCCGATGCGATAGCCGTAACCTTCGCGCTGGCCCGCCATGAATCGCCAAAGCGATCGTCTCGGTTTCGCCTGGATCCCCGCATCCGCGAGGCGGGTCGAGATTCCGCCGATTGAGATGCGCTCTTTCGGTGTACCGCACGACGCCCGCGTCCGGCGCGATCGTCGACACACGACGCGGACCGAACCGCGCCTCGAGGAGGTTGGTCGAAGCGAACGGTCCGTCGAACCCCTCGAGCGACATGATCGACGGAACCGGCCGCGAGGCTGGCGGCCATGTGCTTCGTTTCGACCCGGAAATGCGACCTGACGACGACTTCCTCGCCCGCGGGGCCGGACACGCTCGCGACGAAATCGTGCCCGCCATCTCGCAACCCTACCGTCCAGCCGTCCTGCTGGTAGGGCGGGTCGCTCCACGAGTGGCGCTTGTCGAACCCGTACCATCGGTCGGGTGGGGTCCAACGCGCGCAATCGCCGCTCCAGTCGAAATCGGAAGTGATCGACTCGCCGTCGAGAGTGGCCCGAAACGACTCACGCGTCGTCGCGACGCCAGCCTTGGACGCAGACACGGATCGTGGGCTGACGCGAGCTCACGATGCTGCCGTCGGCCGGGTGCTCGACACGGATGACGACAGGAGCAGGGGATTCCGTCTGGGCGGACACAGCCGCCAATCCCCCGAGGTTGCAAGCGGCCACCAGGCCCCAGGTGACTCGATGAATCACAACCCATCCATGATACGCCAGGAGCGGTGGGTCCCTGGGGTGCAGGAAACGACGTACGAATACGTAACGGATACCAAACCACTACACATTGGCCGAAGAAAATCCCGAGGCCCGTGGGGCACCGTCCGCATTCTCTCCCGGGACGCATAAAACCCCTTGAAATACGGCCGCACCGACGTACCAGGATGTGAAGGCGCCGGTGCTATCGGGAGGTGAACCGTGTGGACTCGAGGAACGCTCTCGGCATCGTGTCTTGGCCTCATCCTCGCCTGACCTCGGGGCGGGCCTCGGTTGCCGCACCGCCCCTCGACGATCGCGACCGGACGCGCCCCCTTCCGCGACGGAGTCCGCCAGCGCCCGACGAAACCTCGACGCAGTACGAGCCGGGGCTCGTGGACCTCGCCGACGAGCCCCGATGCTCGCCGTCCTCTACGACCAGACGACTGCCATCAACGAGAGCGCCAACAGCCAGAACTACGAGACGTCGTTCGACGATTACGACAACCAGGCTGCGGGGATGACTTCGTCGTCAGCAGCTTGGGATGGAACGTGACGAGGGTGTTTGCGCCGGGGAACTAGCTCGGCGACGCACCGCATCCCCACGAGCATGCGGGTGGCGTTCTACGCTGACGCTGCCGGCGTGCCCGGGGCCATCCTCTGCGACTTCCCGACGCGCAGCCCTTCGTGGAAGCGCCCTCCGGAACGTTCACGATCGACATCCCCGGGTGCGTGCTCACCCCGGGAGGAAGTGGGTCTCGGTGGTGGCCAACCTGGCCATCTTCGGTGGCGCCGGCGGCCAGTGGTTCTGGAGCACGCGAACAGTGCTGACGGGAAACCCCGCAAAGTGGCAGAACCCCGGAGGAGGCCTCCACATGGGGTGCGGAACCTGGGGCACAATGATGAATTGCGTCGGCGGAACCGATCCCGACATGGCCTTTCGCCTCCAAGGGAACGTCACGAGTTGCGGCGTCGACGCCGATTGTGCCGACGGCGACCTCTGCAACGGTGTGGAGACATGCGTCGGCAACGTGTGCCAGGCCGGAACGTCGGTCAACTGTAACGACGGCTTGTTCTGGCACCGTGGACAGCTGCACCCCCTGCGACCGGAGCCTGCGTCCACGCGCCGAATACATGCTCCGACGGGAACCCATGCACGGTCGACAACTGCGACGCGGTCGCCGGGTGCCTGCACGACTACCAGTGCGTACAGTTCTGCTCGACGGGGGGACCACGATCCCCGACAGCGCGACACCCCCGACCCTGGCGGTACCGTATCCGTCCGTGATCGCCGTGTCGGGGTTCACCTTGCCCGCGGCCCTGGAGCAAGTGGACGTCACGATCTCCCACACCTTCCCCGACGACGTCGACATGCTGCTCGTGGGGCCCGGCGGCCAGAACGCGATCATCCTGTCGGACGTCGGGGGCGCCGACGTCACCAACCTCTTGTTGAAACCCTCGGACGCTGGGACAGCGAACCTCCCCGACGCCGGACCGCTCGTCGCGGGCACGTTCCGTCCCACCAACGTCACGTCCACGCCGGCGGACGCGTGGCCCGCGCCCGCGCCCATCCCCTCAGGCGGATCCGCGCTCTCGGCCTTCACGGGGACGAACCCGAACGGCAGCTGGCGCCTTTACATCGTCGACGACGAAAACACCGACGCGGGCAGCTCGAGTGGATGGTGCTTGAACCTGAGACCGATCTGCGCGGTCAACGCCGACTGCGGCGACGGAAACCCCTGCACCACCGACACCTGCAGTGTGAGCGGCGTTTGCAATCGCCTCCCCAACAACGCCGCGTGCGACGACGCCAACCCGTGCACCGTCAACGATGCCTGCTCCGCCGGCACATGCACCCCGGGAACGCCCGCTCCGCCGCCCCCGGAGGTGACGGGCCTGTCCGCCGCGGCGAACAAGACGACCTACAACTGGTCCGCCGCGCCCCCGCGACGAACTACGACGTCTTGCGCGCCTCGATCGCCGCCCTTCCGGTCGGTCCCGGAGGGGGACGAGACGTGCTTCCCGAACGTCGGTGGCACTTCGTTCGTGGACGGATCCGCACTCGCGCCGGGTAGCGGCTATGCGTACCTCGCACGCGGCAAAATGGTCGTGCGGTGTCGGGCCGTACGGGAATCAGAGCAACGGGACGCCACGCGTTTCCACGACCTGTCCGTAGGGGGATCGCGTAGAGCTCCGTCGCCTGCGCTGCTCTCTGTGCGTGCTTGAGAGAGCGTCACCGTCCCCTCGCGGACCGGGCTGTAGTTGACGGGTGAGTACTCACTCGACGTAGAATCTGGAATAGCTGAGGGTCTACCGGGTGAATTCAACCGAGTTCATCCGGAGCACGGGCCCGCTCCGGGCAAACGGTTTTCCTCGCGCCGCCGCCTACGGAGGATTCATGAGATGAACGCGCGAATACTAGGGTACGCAGTCCTTATCTATGCCGCAGTGACATCCAGCGTCCTTTTCGCGTTGCTGAGATTCATCCTGCATCGGGGAGCGAAGGCTGGTGGACTGTCGGCGGTGCGGTGCTTTGGCTCGGCGTACGTCGCGGCCGGCTTTGGATTCGTTTTTGGTCGAGCCTGGAGCCGTAAGGTGCTCCTGGTTGCCTCAGCCGGATCTGTCATTGAAATCATCGCGAGCGCAGTAGTCCTCCTAACGTCAGGCCTTCCCCTTTCGAGTATCGCTCCGGCGGCATTGTGGACTCTGCCGCAAGGCGTGATACCGGTCGCAATTTTTATCGTTGCGCTGAGAGCAAGGTCTCCCGAAGCTCGCGAGGTCGACTCGGCGCCTGCTCCCGTCGCCAGGACATCTGCTTCGCCGCGGCTTGACCTGGCCTATGCGTCCTTTTTCGTGGATCGCACTCGTCCTCTTCGCAGTCGGTCTCCTTCCGCTTCTATCGCTTGACTACAACACCGGTGACGCTCTTGGAATGCTAGTCATCATCCCCGTCGCCATGGCTACTCTGGTAGTTGGTCTAGTCGCCGTTGTCCTTTCGATTGTCCTGTGGAGGGAATGGCCTCTGTTGCTGATGTCGGCGACCATCGGATCGATGCTGTTGGTCTTATTTGTCGTGGAGGAACGGACACTTGATGACAGCGGCGTCGCAACCGCTGGGTATTTTGGCGCGACAGCGGTCTTGTTATTCTTCTGTGCTCGGTGGTTCGCCTTTGCGCGGAGGCGGGCGACGCAGACGCAATAAGCTGATGAGCGAGTGCGCTAGCTCGAAAGCGAACTACATCCTGCTACTGACAGGTCGTCGTGACGCGCGGAGCGCCGGGAGCGCCGTTCACGCCCTGCGTGCCGAAGGTACTGTTGCCGCAGGAGTTCTCGCCTCGCGAGAGGTACCAGAACCCGGTGTTGGGCGCTGGAGCCGTTGAGTCCGGGGAGTGACGGGCCCAGGAGGTCGTCGAAACAGGTCTCGTCGCCGCCGCCAGGGCCGAGGGGTAATGCGCCCAGGCTTCCGCGCACGACGGCGTAACGCGTCGCGAACGTGGCCGCGGACCAGCTGTAGGTTTCCTTGTCCGACGGCGACGCTCGAGGCTTGGCCGTCTCCGGAGGAGCGGTGATCGCGGAGCCGCTGGTGCACCGGCCCCCGCCGCAGGAATCGCCCGCGGTGCACGCGTTACCGTCGGAGCACGCCGTTCCGTTCGCCTGACCCGAGCACGTGTCGGGAGCGCAGGCGTTGGGAATACGGACGTTGGTCACCGCGACGTCGTCGACGTAGAAGCCCGCGTAGTTCGACGCTTCGTCGGAGGACGATTGCCAGTGGAAACGGATCGTGTCGCCCGGGGTCAGGCCGGTGATTTGGTGGCACCGGTGGGCATACGGGCTGACCGCGGCGCTCGTCGCGAAATTGGCGCACGAGTCGCCGCCTCCGAGCGGACCGCTGAAGACGAGCTTCGTATCGGCGAAGCCGCAAGCGTTGGACGTGGTGATTCCCGTGCAGCTCAACGGCTCCCAGCCGGTCGGGTCGTCCGACGCGTCGCAACCGTCGGCCGCGTTGTTGCTCGGCGCCGGGACGTCGTTCCACGGACCGCCGTTGACGGAGTACTCGACGGCAACGGCGTCCCGGTGGTATTCGATCTGGTGCCGCTCCCAGTACTTCAAGTTGACGGTTGCCGCTGCGATCGTCAGAGACGGCGTCCGCATTTCCGCACATTTGCTCGGCGCTGTAGGTGTCGCCGGCTGAAGGACCGGCATTCCGGTAGGCGTAGCCGCCGCCAGGCGTGTGGTTGGCGCCCGGGTCGTCGGCCGTCTTGACGAGGCGCCAGACCGGGTCGCCGCCGGGGCCACCGCCCACGAGGAGCTGCAAGAACGCGGAGCCGTCGCCGCCACCGTCCGTCCAGGTGCCGGGAGCGGCCTGCGTGCCCGCCGCATACGGGGTTGCGGAGACCACGACGCTGTTGGATTCTTCGTTGCCGCCCCCGCACTCGCCGCCGTTGCCGGTGCTGCCATCTTCCGCCCGCACCACGTAGTAATAGGTCGTGCCGCTCTGGAGGTTGTCGGTGTCGAGATAGGAGCTCGGGCCGGTCGACACAGGTCGCGATCCGGTTCGCCACCGACGGGACGAAATCGGGGATCGAGCTCCGGAAGATGGTGTAACGCATGTTCGGCGTGAGCGGGCAGCGCGAAGCGGCTTGTGTCCAGCTCACGGTCACGCCGCAATTCGTCCCCTGGCTGCTGGCCGCGCTCGTGGCTCCGGCGAACGACGGCTTGAGGTGCATTGGCCCGTCGCCGTGGCGCTGACGCATCCGAGGCTCGCGAACTGAGCTTGGCACCTCCCCGAGGCGTCGGCGGCGGCGCGCACCTTATAGGCGTAGCGGATGCCACCCATCACGGTGGTGTCGGTGAAGCTCGTGGACGTGCCGGCCGTCGCGGCGAGCGGCCGGTAAAGTCCCTCCGAGCCGCAGACGCCTTCCGCGCGTTCGATGGCATACGCGCCTGGGGTTGGCGTGATGCCCGTCCAGGTCACGGTGATCTGGTTGTTGCCGGGAACCGTCGCCGTGCCGATCGTCGGGATGCCCGAAGGGCGAGCGGTGCAGGTCGAGGGCTGGCATTGCCCGGCTCCGCTCCCCGCGGGAAATGCCGCCGAGGCGATGCGGGTCGACCAGCTGTTCTGCGTCGTGAAGTACTGGCTGACGTACCAGAACGTGCAGTCGTCGGCGGGATCGATGCTCATGCTCGCGTAATCGCCCCAAAAAGCACTGACTGTGCTGTTGGCGGTGCCGGTGACGATCGTTGTCTCGGGCACCGTCATCGATCCCGGAGGATCACCTTTGGCGCGACCGGTGTAGCGCGAGCTGTGGTTCTCGACTCCGTTGGTCTTGCCGGTGGTGCTGTAGCCCACGAGGATGTTCTCCGCACTGTCCATGGCGATCGAGGGCAACCAGCGGCTGCGCCCGTTGGCGACGTCCGCGATCGTCCCTTCCTGATAGACGCAGGGATAGGTCGGACACGTCGCGTTGGGCGTTCCCGATAGGCGGATGTCGTGCCAGCGGACGCCTGCTACCACTCCACTGACGGACGGATCGACGGTGCGGCTGACGACGAGCGATTCGTGGTCGATGTAGTTGCGGTATGACGGCGCGGAACATCACAAAGTCGCTGACCGCATTCACGACGTTCGGGGTGCCCGGCTGCGGAATGCAAGGACCAAAACCGCCTCCTGAAGAGCACGCGTTGTTTATCTCGGCGACCGGGACGATCGCCTGGGTGGTCTTGGTGGTGAGGGAGGGTGTGGTGAAGTTCACCTTCATTCGGTCGATGTGCAGCCGACTGTTCACATCAAACCCAACGAAGATGCCCGCCGCTTTGGTCGGGGGAGGGCGAACCCGTCGATGTCCGCGGGCATGGAGTTTTGCGCGCCCGTGTCTGCGATCACTTGCCAGGTGGCTGCGGGATTGGCGGCCAGCATCTTGGCTCGATCCATCGCGGCGAAAGAGAACGGCGAGCTGCTATTCATCCACACGTAGTAGGCGTCCGTCCATACCCCGAGTTTCGGGTAATCCGGGATTGCATTCGGGCGGCATGGCAAAGGCGTAGCGAGCATAGGTCCCGGTCGCGTCCGGACTCGTCGAAAGCGCCACGCACATGCCTTGCATCCCCGAACTGCGAGATCAGCCAGCGATTCGCGATCTTGTCGTAGAGCACGATCGGATCGGCAGAGAACCAACTGCTCACCGCTTCACAATCCCCTCCCATACCCGCCCAGAAGCGTGCCGAGGCTCTGCGGGCCCGAGGATCGACGTCGCCACCTGGGTGGAACGGTTCAGCGACCAGACCTGATAGCGCGCGTTCACCACTTCGACGAGGTGGTCGTTGCCCACCGAGCCGTTGCTGTCGGACTGCGGGACGGCGTTGGTGGACGGAATCCCCGCGAAGTTGAACCCGATGGTCAGGGGCGGCGACCGCGGCGTTGCCCACCAGGCGCGAGGCCGGTAATTCCGGCTTCCGTCATCGCCTGATCGGATCCGGCCGCGGCGGCCAGCTCTCGAGGAGCGGGGGTGAGATGTCGAAGTGCGAGGCCCTGATCGAGTAAACGGTCTGCCCCAGCTCGTTCTGATATTCCGTGATCGTGTCGTTGTTCAGGCTGCCGGTGGCGCGCGGCCGATCCTCGTCCACTGGCGCGCCCAGCGTGCCGGGCCGGGGGATTTCCGGTGAGCTTCCTTCTTGGCCTTCGCGGGGGCTTTCTTCTCGTCACCCGCGAAGACGTTCGTGCCGTTGGTTACAACGAGACAAGCCGAAAGGACAAAGAGCGAAAAACCCCGGATGGATCGCATCGGTCGGCCCCCAGGACTACCTCGGGTGTACGATCAACTGGGGCGCTTGCGGGGAGAAGTCAGCCACGACCGTTGAAAGGTCGTGCCCTTGTACCAGACCTGAGTCCCCAGCGTGCGAGTCGTGTCACTGCCCAACACGTTACGGACAGGTCGTCGTGACGCGCGGCGTCCCGTTGCTGCTGCGTGTCCGTACGTGCCGATTGCCGCAGCGCGTTCTCACCTCGCGAGAGGTACCAGAACCCGGCGCCTGGGCGCCGGAATCGTCGGTGTCGACCAGCGTCGGGCCCGCGAGGTCGTCGAAGCAGACCTCGTCGCCGCCGCCGGGGCCCACCGGCAGCGCGCCCAGGCTGCCGCGCACGACGTCGTAACGCGTTGCGAACGTCGCCGCGGACCAGTTGTAGGTTGCTCTTGTCCGACGGCGACGCTCAGGTTGGCCGTTTCGGACGGAGCGGTGGATCGAGGATCCGGCGGTGCACCGGCCGCCGCCGCAGGAATCGCCCGCGGTGCACGCGTTACCGTCGGAGCACGCCGTTCCGTCCGCCTGACCCGAGCACGTGTCGGGAGCGCAGACGTTGGGGACACGGACGTTGGTCACCGCGACGTCGTCGAGGTAGAAGCCCGCGTAATTCGAAGCTTCGTCGGAGGACGATTGCCAGTGGAAACGGATCGTGTCGCCCGGGGTCAGGCCGGTGATTTGGTGGCACCGGTGGGCATACGGGCTGACCGCGGCGCTCGTCGCAAAATTGGCGCACGAGTCGCCGCCTCCGAGCGGACCGCTGAAGACGAGCTTCGTATCGGCGAAGCCGCAAGCGTTGCTCGAGGTGATTCCCGTGCAGCTCAACGGCTCCCAGCCGGTCGCGTCGTCCGACGCGTCGCATCCGTCGGCAGCGTTGTTGCTCGGCGCCGGGACGTCGTTCCACGGACCGCCGTTGACGGAATACTCGACGGCGACGGCGTCCCGGTGGTATTCGATCTGGTGCCGCTCCCAGTACTTCAAGTTGACGGTTGCCGCTGCGATCGTCAGAGACGGCGTCTGCATTTCCTCACATCGGCTCGGCGCGTAGGTGTCGCCGGCTGAAGGACCGGCGTTCCGGTAGGCGTAGCCGCCGCCAGGCGTGTGGTTGGCGCCCGGGTCGTCGGCCGTCTTGACGAGGCGCCAGACCGGATCGCCGAGTTGGCAATCTGCCCACGTCGAGCAGCAAGAAGGCGGAGCCGTCGCCGCCACCGTCCGACCAGGTGCCGGGAGCGGCCTGCATGCCGGCCGCATACGGGGTGGCGGAGACCACGACGCTGTTCGATTCTTCGTTGCCGCCCCCGCACTCGCCGCCGTTGCCGGTGCTGCCATCTTCCGCCCGCACCACGTAGTAATAGGTCGTGCCGCTCTGGAGGTTGTCGGTGTCGAGATAGGAGCTCGGGCCGGCGACGCAGGTCGCGATCCGGTTCGCCGCCGACGGGACGAAATCAGGGGACCGAGCCCCGGAAGATGGTGTAACGCACGTTCGGCGTGAGCGGGCAGCGCGAAGCGGCTTGTGTCCAGCTCACGGTCACGCCGCAATTCGTCCCCTGGCTGCTGGCCGCAGCCCGTGGCCCCGGCGAACGACGGCTTGAGGGTGCATTGGCCCGTGGCCGTGGCGCTGGCGCATCCGAGGCTCGCGAACTGAGCTTGGCACCGCCCCGAGGCGTCGGCGGCGGCGCGCACCTTGTAGGCGTAGCTGACGCCACCCATCACGGTGGTGTCGGTGAAGCTCGTGCGACTGTGCCGGCCGTCGCGGCGAGCGGCCGGTAGAGTCCCTCGAGCCGCACGCGCCCTCCGCGCGTTCGATGGCATAGGCACCGGGCGTCGGCGTGATGCCCGTCCAGGTCACGGTGATCTGGTTGTCGCCGGGGACCGTCGCCGTGCCGATCGTCGGCGATGCCTGAAGGACGAGCGGTGCAGGTCGAGGGCTGGCACTGCCCGGCTCCGCTCCCCGCGGGAAAGACCGCCGAGGCGATGCGGGTCGACCAGCTGTTCTTCGCCGTGAAGTACTGGCTGACGTACCAGAACGTGCAGTCGTCGGCGGGATCGATGCTCATGCTCGCGTAATCGCCCCAAAAGCATTGAATGTGTTGGTTGGCGGTGCCGGTGACGATCGTTGTCTCGGGCACCGTCATCAGTCCCGGAGGATCACCTTTGGCGCGACCGGTGTAGCGCGAGCTGTGGTTCTCGACCCCGTCGGTCTTGCCGGTGGTGCTGTAGCCCACGAGGATGTTCTCCGCACTGTCCATGGCGATCGAGGGCAACCAGCGGCTGCGGCCGTTGGCCACGTCCGCGATCGTCCCTTCCTGATAGACGCAGGGATAGGTCGGACACGTCGCGTTGGGCTCTCCCGATAGGCGAATGTCGTGCCAGCGGACCCCCGCGACCACTCCGCTGACGGAAGGATCGACGGTGCGGCTGACGACGAGCGATTCGTGGTCGATGTAGTTGCGGTATGCGGCGCGGAACATCACGAAGCCGGACATCGAATTCAGGAGGTTGGTGGTGCCCGGCTGCGGAATGCAAGGAACAAACCGTGGGCACGCGTTGACTATCGGGGCGACCGGGACGATCGCCTGGGTGGTCTTGGTCGTGAGGGAGGGCGTGGTGAAGTTCACCTTCATTCGGTCGATGTGCAGCGTGGCTGTCCCGAATCAAACCAAACGAAGATGCCCGCCGCTTTGGTCGGGGGAGGGCGAACCCGTCGAGGTCCGCGGGCATGGCTGTTGCGCGCCCGCGTCTTGGATCACCTGCCAGGTGGCTGCGGGATTGGCGGCCAGCATCTTGGCTCGATCCATCGCGGCGAAAGCGAACGCGCGGCTGCCGGTCAATCGTCAACATGTAGTAGGCGTCCGTCCACACCCCGAATTTCTGGTAATCGACGTGCTACTCCGTTGGGCATGGCAAAGGCGTAGCGAGCATAGGTCCCGGTCGCGTCCGCGCTCGTCGAAAGCGCCACGCACATGACGTGGCCCGACAGCGAGAACTTCGAGATCAGCCAGCGATTCGCGATCTTGTCGTAGAGCACGATCGGATCGGCATAGGGACAGGTGCTCACGCCGCAATCCCCTCCGAAACCCGCCCAGAGTGTGCCGAGGTTTGCGGGCCCGAGGATCGACGTCGCCACCTGGGTGGAACGGTTCAGCGACCAGACCTGATAGCGCGCGTTCACCACTTCGACGAGTTGGTTGTTGCCCACCGAGCCGTTGCTGTCGGACGGCAGGACGCTCGGTGATCGGAACCCCGCGAAGTTGAACCCGATGGTCGGGGCGGCAGCGACGCGCGCGACGCAGTTCGAAGCTGACGGTTCCGTCGATTCCGTCATCGCCTGATCCGATCCGGCCGCGGCGGCCATCTCGAGGAGCGGTGGTGAGACGTCGAAGTGCGAGGCCCTGATCCGAGTAAACGGTCTGCCCCAGCGCGTTCTGGTATTCCGTGATCGTGTCGCTGTTCGGGCCGCCGTGGATGGCGTCCAACCTGCGCTTCCTTCTTGGCCTTCGCGGTGGCCTTCTCCCCGTCACCCGCGAAGACGTGGGTGCCGTTGGTTACAACGAGACAAGCCGAAAGGACAAAGGAACGAGACACCCTGGATGGATCGCATCGGTGGGCCTCCTTCCCGGACTACCCTGGAGTGTACGATCAACTGAGGCTTGGTGACCGATTACCACTAGGTTCGAGAGGACGACAAGATGAAGCTTCAGCGAGAACCGACCACCCCGGGAGAAATCCTCAGCGAGGAGTTCCTGAAACCCATGGCCATGTCGCAAACGGAATTGGCCAGCCACATTGGTTACGCGACGTTAAGGTCGTCAACCGGATTGTGAAATGGCCGAGCTCCGTGACCGCGGAAATGGCGATCCGGCTGGCGCGGCGCTCAGGATGAGCCCAGAGTTCTGGCTCAACGCACAACAAGCAGTCGACATCTACCACGCCGCCCGGAAACTGAAGAAGATACCGGAGCCCATTCCGCTTGCCGGTTAAGGCCGCGAGGTCTCCGGCCAGCCGGTTCCAGGTCGTCGCGCAGTTCCGGGCGCCAACGCGCGACACGATGGAAGCACCCGTCGCATACCAAGCCGGCCACCATCGGTAGGAATTCTGCGCGGGGAATCCCACCCCCGCTCCCGAACAATTGAGGGGCTCATCCCGGTAACCGATGGACCGAGACACCGTGAGTCTGACCGTTCCCCGCAATTGTGAGAGTCCAACTGTCGGTCTGGATCAGGTCGCAGCCGGGGAACCAGTAGTCGGCGAAGACGGTTTCCCCGTCGGTGGGGAGCACACCGGTCGAACCGACGTTTCGCTTCGGAGAGCCCGCCGCAGACTTCCGGGCCTCCGACGGTTCCGGTGGTCAGGGCGCAGTGTGCGTCGAGCTGCGCGATACTAATCGGAACCACAAGCGTAGTTCCGAGAAAGCAGTTGTCGGAACCCTCCAGGGTCGCGACCAGAGCGTACTGCCCTGCGACGTTCCGAGGACCGGTTGGATCGTCGTTGCTGCAGCCGACCCCGCCAAGCAGCGCGGCCACAAAACAGACAATGATGTGGGATCCGTACCGCACTTTCACTCAGGCCGTCCCACGCTCCCGTTGGCTGAATCCTCGCATCGAACCGCGAACGAATCAAGGACACGCAGTGCTCGACCGCTCGGTCCCCTCGGTCGAGAACCCGTACGTTCCGGTGCCGCAGGTGTTCTTTCCGCGGACGAGATACCAGGAACCCGCTACCGGCCGGCGGAACCAATTGATCTTGTTTCGACGATGGCTTTCCCGACGAGAGGCAGATCTCGCCTCGGGCTGCTGCCGACGGGAAAGCCGCCAGTGACGCCCCGGAGGACGTCGTGGACAATCGCGTCTCCCGCGGCCGGGGCGGCCGAGAGCTCCATCGGAGCGTCGTCTTGTCGGAATCGAAGCGCACACCGACGATCTCACCGGGAACGGAGAACGCGCCCGGGTTCAGTACGGCGCAATCGCAGACGTCGGCGACTCCATCCAGGTCGGTGTCGGGGTTGTCCACGACATAGCGTCCCCCGTTCGCCGGGTGATAGCCACCGTCGCCTCCATACCCTCCCCACACGACCATGAAGGTGCGCGGTCCAGACGGCACCGCCGTTTCTTCGCGCCGCTGGTGCTCTGAGCAATGAGGTGGGCGTCCAATTGTCGGCTACAGGTCGTACCGCCCCCGTGTTCATGAAGTCCAGCCCCTGCTGGCCTGGGCTCGTTTCTCCACCCCACACGATCATGGAAGCGCCTGTCCAGACGGCCGTATGTCCGATCCGGGAGTTGGCGCGTTCGTCGTGGACGTCGGCGACCAGTCATTCGTCGCGAGATCGTAACGCCCTCCCGTGTTGAAATCCGAGGTCCCATGTTGCCGCCCTAACGACGATCATCGAAGTTCCGGTCCAGACCGCCGTGTGGAAGCCGGCGGCGCGAGGAAGCGCCGGACGTCGGGATCGTCTCCCAGGAATCCGCTACAGGATCGTACCGACCGCCTGAGTTGTAGAAGGTCGGATTGGTGCCTTCATCGCTGCCCCCAAACGAGCATCGAGCTGCCGGTCCAGACCGCGGTGTGGTCTTGGCGCGCGGCGTGGCGCGTGCGCCGTCGCGGTAGGCGTCCAGCTGTTCGTTGCAGGGTCATGCGGCTACCGCGTTGCCACCGCAGTCGGCGGATAAATGCACTCGAACCCTCCCCAGACCACCATCCGGTCTCCGGTCCAGACCGCCGTGTGGTGCCTGCGAGGCGTCGGTTCCGTGAGGTAGTCGATCGGGCTCCACGTGTTCGAGACCGGATCGTGAAGCTGAGGCCCTTGTCATAGATGTTGGGGCACGGTTCCCCGCCCCACACGATCATCCGGCTGCCGGTCCACACGGCGGTGTGGAAGACACGGGCACTGCTGGGCCGCCGGCGTACGAGGTCAGACTCAGGTGTCGGTGAGCGGATCGTAGCGCCCCCGTTTCCCGCCGGCTCCTCTCCGCGGATCCCGCCCCAAAGGATCATCATGTTGCCGGTCCACACCGTCGTCGGGAACGCCCGCGGTTCTGGGGCGTTCTGCGGAGAACGTCGGCGTCCAGGTATCGGACTGAGGGTTGTAGCGGCCGCCCGTATCCCGGATACACGGCTCCCACGACGCCGCCTCCCCAGACCACCACCTCGGTCCCCGTCGAGATCGCCGTGTGATCCGAGCGGGCTTGCGAGGCGCCCACGCTCGACATCGCACGTCCAGCTATCCGTCGAGGGGTTGTAGCGACCTCCCGTATCGAGCATCCACTCCGCCAAACCCGCCCCAGACCGCCATGACGTTCCCGATTTGCACGGCGGCCTGAAGATACCGGGCACTCGGGGCTCCGGCGGTGGTCGTCGCCGCCCAGGTGTCGGTCACGGAGGGTCGTATCGGCCGCCGGTGTCGAGATTCAGGGTACGTTTGAAAGGGCCCACGGTAGGAGTGCCCGCCCCAGACCACCATCACGCCCCCTACCCACACCGCCGAGTGATACGAGCGGTTGAGCGGGGCGCCGGCAGGCGAGGTGGCGCTCCAGTTGTCGGCGAGCCGGGTCATATCGGCCACCGCTGTCGAGGAGTCCCGTCGGACCTCGAGCCCCCCAGACTACCATCCGGCTCCCGGTCCAGATCGCGGTGTGGTTCTGCCGGCCCAATGGGGCGCCGATCGTCGAAGTCGGTGTCCAGGTAGTCGCTGGCAGGGGTCTGTATCGGCCGCCGCTGTTCAGAAATACAGCCGGGCTCAAGCCGTAGCCGCCCCAGACCACCATCCGCGCTGCCGGTCCAGATCGCGGTGTGAGACTCCCTCCCGTCAGGGGGCCCCTGACCAGCGAAGTGGGTGTCCACGAGTCGGCCACCGGATCGTACTGGGCACCGCTGTTGGAAGTGGACGCTGCCGAAGACGCCCGTGCCGCCCCATACCACCATGCGGTTTCCCGTCCAGACCGCCGTGGGCTTCCATCGAGCCTCAGGTGCGTTCACGATCGAAGTGTCCGTCCAGGTATCCGTCACCGGGTCGTATCGGCCGCCGGTCTGCAACTGCCTCCCCTCCCCGATCACCCCCAGACCACCGCTGACGCGGCCCGTCCAGATAGCCGCCGCTCCCGATCGTCCCTCCGGCACGGCGCCGAGGGCTGCCGTTGTCCCACGAATCGGTCGGCGAGCACGTGGAGCCGCCGCCCGTGGAGTCCGGTCGGGAGTCGGCGAGGCCGATCGACGTCGAGGCGACCGCTCTCACGTCGGCCCGGGCCAGGCTGCGGCCCACTCTCACCACCAATCGTCCCATGTCCGCTTCGGCACTCTGTAGCTCGCGATCCGGATCCGGTGGAGCTCCTCGGCCAAGATCACGCGGATCACGAACGCGTCCGGTTCCTCGATCACCGGACCGATCTCTCCCGGCCGCTCCGGCGCGAGGGCGCGCCACCTCTGGAAAGTCTCCGGGTCGACGCTCTTTCGGACCGGACCGTCTACGCCCGTGGGCGGAAAGTCGACATCGTCGGGGCTCGACGCCGCACCTTCCTGCTTTCGCGGTGAGCTCGAGGGAGCCGGCGGTGGGAATCCGCGCTCTCGAGAGCGAGGGCCCCGCTCGACAGCCGCCTCCGCAGATCCTCGATCTCTCGGCGCGTCTCTGCGTGGATCCGCTTGTCGTAGGCGAACAGCGAGTGAGCCCATCGATCGACGAGGGTGGCGCGGGCGAGGCACTCCTGGACCAGGAACGGATCGTTGCCGAGCACGGTGTACATTTCACGGAGCCGGTCGGGGAATCGCGTGCTCCGCGCGATCCGTTCCATCTCGTTTCGCAGTGCCATGGCGGAAACCGACGTCCTCCAAAACGACTTCGAGAGCGGCCGATTCCTCCAAGTAAGTCTTGACCTTCTCTCCAGCACCTCTCGCGGGACCACTTCATCGAATGGTTCCGTCACACCGCTCTGATGCGAGTAGCGTACACGCGCTCGATGGCCCGCTGCGCGACGAGGCCGTTGCTCGAATGTGAGGTCCCGTGCATCCGTCCTGACAAAGCCAGCCCCGACGAGGAGGAACGGAATTGCAGCTCGGATTGACAGTCTCATCATGCCCCGACCCGGTTCGGGATGAATGTACGGGAAATCCGGAAGAGGGGAAAGGGCTCATAATGTCGCGTTCGCCCTAAGGAGGATTCGCGATGGCATTGCAGCTCAGCCCGCCCGGCCCCGGATTCTGGGAGCTCGACCCCGTTCACTTCCCGCGCCCCGCGACCCGGTACTGGACGGAGATCCATCCGGAGCCCTTCAAGAAGGGAACCAACGAGTTCGCGCGCGGCTACGGGCTTCTGATCGACGGTCTCCAGATGAGCTACGTCGATGGGTTTCGCCTACAAGATCGTGACGTTGGCGCCGGAGACCGACATCCCGAGTCGCTTCGAGCGCGCCGCGACGGTCTTCGAAACCAAGTACTGGCGTGAGCAGCTTCGCGATTGGGACGCGACGTTCAAGCCGGCCGCGATCAAGGCGCACCGGGACATTCAATCCGTCGATCCCGACACGCTCTCGGACGCCGAGCTGGTCGCGCACCTTCTGCGCTGCCGCGACCACCACGCGCACATGCTCTACCAGCACATGCGTTTCACTGCGGCCGCGATCGTGCCCGTCGGAGACTTTCTCGCGCACGTCGGCGATTGGACCGGCTTGCCGGCCTCCGTTCTGCTCGGTCTGATGCGCGGCACGTCCCCGTATCGGCGGGCGCGTCAACGGAGCTCCACGGGATGATCGCCGCCATCGGAGCGGATCCTCGCGCGCCAGAAGCTTCTCGCATCGAGCGACGATCCCGGACGCGTGCTCGATGCGCTGCGGAAGCTCGACGGCGGCACCGGTGCTGCCGTGTCCGGTTACCTCGACCTCGTCGGCTACCGGCTGCTCGACGGGTTCGACATCTCGAACCCGTTCGCGCTCGAGATGCCGGACGCGCTGCTGCGCGCGATTCGCGTGGCCGCCGAGGGCATCGATCCCGTGGCGTCGGACGTCGACGCGAAGATCGCCGAGGTGCGGGGCAAGGTGGCCGAGCCAGAATCGTGCCGAGTTCGACAGCCTCCTCGAAGAAGCCCGGGGACCTATCGGATCAGGGACGAGCGCGGCGTGTTCAGCGACATCTGGGCATCGGGTCTCGATGCGTCGCGCGGCCTTGCGGGCGGCCGCCGGCTCGCCGCCAAGGGGCGCATTCACGATGCGACCCACTTCGTCGACGCCGGCATCGACGAAGATGAGGGCGCTGCTGCTTCAGGAACGAACGGGCCATCGGCCGACGAGCTCGCCGAAGCGCGCGGCCTATCGGGCGCGCGTACAACTCGAAGGACGTCCCGGCCACGCTGGAGGCTGCCGCCTCCTGCCCCCGCCGGACCCGTCGGGACTTCCCCCGCCGCCGGCCGGATGGCGCGCGCGATCGGCGTCGCTCTCGGCGCTCGTTCGGCAGCTCCGATGCGAAGCACGAGAAAGCACATGCTCCGGGGCTCGCGGCGAGCCACGGGGTTTACGAGGGGCCCGCGCGGCTCATCGCCGGTCCCGCGGAGTTCGGGCGGATCGTGAAGGGAGACGTGCTCGTCACGCAGTCGACGACCGAGGCCTTCAACATCTCTGTTGCCGCTGCTCGGTGCGATCGTGACCGACGCCGGCGGTCTGCTGTCTCGCACTCGGCGATCGTCGCGCGCGAGTACGGATCCCCGGCGTCGTCGGCACGCGCGCGGCGACCGACCGCATCGAAGACGGCGCCCGCGTCCGCGTCGACGGCGACAAGGGCGAAGTGACGGTGCTGGGTTGAATCGAGTCGTCCCGCTCGAGGACGCGCCGCGAGAAAGCGCTTTACGGCTCGAAGGCCGTCGGTCTCGGTCAGGCGATCCGGGACGGGCTCCCGGTTCCTCCCGGAGTCGCGCTCAGCGGCGACGATCGTCGAGGCCGTCGCCAGCGGCGAGGACTCCGCACTCGACGAGGTCGTGCGATGGGTCCGGCCGCTCGGCGGCCCGCTGGCGGTCCGCTCGTCCGCCGTGGACGAAGACGGCGCCGACGCGAGCTTCGCCGGACAGCATCTGACGCTGCTCAACGTCCGCTCGGCCGACGACATGAGCTCCGCGGTGAACCAGGTGTGGTGGTCCGCGAACTCGGACTCCGCGATCACGTACCGCCAACGCATCGGCAAGTTCACGCGCCCGAGCGTCGGCGTGGTCGTCCAGAAGCTGCTCGACCCGGTCGCCGCCGGCGTGATGTTCACGAGAAACCCGGTCACCGGGGACGACGAGCGGGTCATCGAGGCCAGCTGGGGCTCGGCGAGGCCGTCGTCGCGGCCCTCGTGATTCCGGACAGCTTCCGCGTCGAGCGCGACGGGCGGGTGATCGAGACAGACTCCGGGGTACAAGAAGATCGCCGTTCGCGGCGTCCCGGGCGGCGGAACGGTCGAAGAAAACTGTCGCGGAGGATCTGGTCGAGGCACTCTGCCTCGACGACGGCAATCTTCAAGCTCCTCAACGAGCTCGCCGGGCGGTGCGAGCAGGTCTACGGCCCCGGCCGGGACATCGAATGGGCGCTGGCGGACGGGAAGATCTACCTCCTTCAATGCCGCGCCATCACGATAGGGGAAGTGAGTGCGAGGCGCCCCGATCGACGTCTTGAAGCGTGTGCCGATCTTCGCCGATCTGGCGGAAGCACGAGCTGCAGCAGATCGCTTCTCTGTTCAAGGAACGCCGCTTCGCCGCCGGCGACATCGTCGTCCAGGAAGGCTCGGGCGGGGCCGCGTTCTTCGTCATCAGGTCCGGCGAGGCCAAGGTTTCTCTCGGCTCGAAGGAGCACACCACGCTGAAGGCGGGCGACTACTTCGGTGAGATCGCGATGTTCGACGAGGGCACCGCATGGCGACGATCACCGCCGCGACCGACCTCGACTGCTACGGGCTCACGTACTGGGACTTCCGTCCCGTCGTCGAAGCAAACGGCGTGATCGGCTGGAAGCTCGCTGCAGCGGATGGCCCAGTTGTTGCGCGCCACGCGAGCCCAGTGAAGCGCCGTATCCTCCTCGGAATGCGGCTCTTCCACCGCCTCTCCACCGCGCTCTTCCGCCCCGTCGACGCCGCTTCGCTGGCCGTCTTCCGCGTCGTCTTCGGCGTCGTGATGCTGGTCGAGGTCGGGCGCTACGGGTCGCACGGCTGGATCGGAGTCGTACTTCGCCAAGCCCAAGCACTTCTTCTCCTACCCGCTGTTCGACTTCGTCAAGCCGCTGCCGGGCGTCTTCCTCGACGTCCACTTCGTGGTCCTCGCCGTCGCGGCGATCTGCATCACGCTCGGGCTGTTCACGCGCATCGCCGCGGCCGTCTTTGCCGCCGGCTTCTGGTGGTGGTTCCCGTCCGACCAGACGCACTACTTGAACCACTTCTATCTGATCGCTCTGATCTCGACACCGCTGGTCTTCGTCCCGACCGAGCGCGCGTTCTCCTCGACGCCAAGCCCGCCCGCGGCCCGAGTTTCCGAGGCGGAGTCCCGACGGCTCCGGCGTGGGCCGTGTGGCTGCTCCGCTTCCAGATCGGCGTGCCCTACGCCCTCGGCGGCATCGCCAAGCTCAAGCGCGGACTGGTTCGCCGGCGAGCCGGTGCGGATGTGGCTGGCGCGCGGCAGCATCTGCCGCTGATCGGCCCGTACGCCACGCAGGAGTGGTGCGTCGCCGCCTTCGTGGGGAGGGCCCTGCTCGACCTGCTGATCGTCCCGGCGCTCTTGTGGAGGCGCACGCGATCGCTCGCGTACGCCGCCTCGGTCGTCTCCACGGACGAACGCGGTCGTCTTCAGGATCGGAATCTTCCCGTGGCTGATGATGGCGGCGACCACGATCTACTTCGAGCCGAATTGGCCGCGCCGGCTCCTGCGGCGGTTTCCGGCGCTCGCCTCGATTCCGTCCACACCCGCCTTCCACCCGGAGCTGGACGCTCGCGTGCCTGTTTGCCTGGGTGGCGTTTCAGTCCCTCGTGCCGATGCGACACCTCCTCTACCCGGGCAACGTGAGCTGGACCGAGGAAGGCCACCTCTACGCCTGGCACATGAAGCTCCGCGATAAGTCGGGCGCGGGGAAGTTCACGGGCCAAGAGACGGCGACCGAAGACCTTCTGAGATCGACCCGCGCGACTACCTGACGGCAAGCAGGCGCGAGATGGTCGAGCACCCCGACATGAGATCGTCCAGTTCGCTCGGCTCGCCGCACGCGAGCATGAGCAGAACGGCGGGGACAAGCTCGAGGTGCGCAGCGGAGTCCTGATGTCGCCTCAATGGCCGGAGACGGCAGCTCTTCATAGATCCCAACGTCGATCTCGCCGCGCAAAGGCGGACGCTCGGATGCTGGGAGTGGATCCTCCCGCTGACTGAACCGCCGCTGAGTGCCGTCCGGGAGAAGGATAAGTCGTTGTAGCTGAGGCACTCACGCGCGGTCGGAAGCTCGTGTGGTACGACTCGAGGACTCGCCGTAAGCTCCCGGGCAGGTCAACTAGGAGGACGAATCATGAGACACAAGGGCATACGGTGCGGCAGTAGCGGTGTGCGCGCTGGCGACGGCGGCGATCCTTACGTTCTAGCTGCTCGAATTCCGGCTCCAACGACGGCAACGGCGGCAAGGTGCGGATGATCCTCGGCGGAGGATCGACGCAGGCGGCCACGCTGGGGCCGACGCAGGCGACCACGCTGAGCGACGGCAGCGGGCGGACCATCGACTCCGCGAGCATCTCGCTTTCGAGCATCCTCGCGCGCAACCTGACGGACAACTGATCGACGTGAGCATGGCCCTTCCGGTCACGCTCGACGTCATCCAGCTGATCCAGGGGCGAAACCGTGGAGCTGCCGATCGGCACGCTTCCGGTCGGATCGTGCGACCAGCTGCGTCATCGTGATCCGCTCGCTGCCATGTGGGGCTCTCGGACGGCACGCTGATCGGACGTGACGCCGCCGGGAGGGCTGACGGCGATCGTTCCGACCGATCCGTTCGAGGTGGTGGACGGCAGCGTCACCACGGCTGTCCATCCTGGCGGAAACTTCCGCCTCGGACCGCGCGTTCCAATGGATCAACAACCACCTCGAGTTCGATCCGGAGTTCGATTGCACTGTCGAGACACTGGAGACGACCACGGCGATGGGAGATGACGACGATCACGATCGTGTCCACGGGGGCGGCGAGCCACGGCTGGCCGCCCCACTGCGCTGACCTAGGGCGCGATGAAGCGAGCGGGACCGCCGTTCTGATCCTCCTGGCCTTCAGCGCGGCGCCGTGCCGGAGGAACATCGACCCGAACGGCGACGGCTCGAAGTACGCATGGTCCGAGAACATGGGCTGGCTCAACGCACGGCCAGGCGGTCCTGGAGGCCGGGTGTCCAGGTCGGCGATTCGAGCCTCACCGGGCTGGATCTGGTCCGGAGAACGCAGGGTGGATCAGCCTGTCGTGCGCGAACACGTCCGTCCTGCGGAGCGACGAGCTACGGCGTGGCTAACGACGCGTGCGGCGCGCTTTCGGGGCGCGCCTGGTCGGAGAACGCGGGCTGGATCGACTTCGCACCGGCAACGTGCGCGGGCGACCCGTCGTGCGGGGCGTCAGGATCGGCCCCGACGACGGGGATCTTCAGCGGCCGCGCCTGGTCGGAGAACGCGGGCTGGATCACGTTCTCGGCGACGAGCCCGGTCGCCTTCCGGGTGGCGACGAGCTGGCGCAGCACGGCGCCACACGCCGGCCGGGTCGCCGAGCGCGCGCGCGGCCAAGTTCGGCGTCGACTTGCTGCTCTCGTGGACGGCCCTCGCCGGAGCGTCGACCTACGACGTCGTCCAGGGCTCGTCTCCACGCTGAGGAGCTCGCACGGCAGCTACCAATCCGCCGCGCAGTCGTGCGCCGCCAACGACGCGCCCGGGACGTCGGTGACGATCGCCGGGACCCCGAGCGTCGGGAGACGGCTTCTGGTTCCTCGTCCGGGGAGCCAATTGCGGGGGGCTGGGGACGTCCATGACGAGGGCGCGGCCAGCCAGGCCGGCCCGCGCGACGCGGGGATCGCTTCATCGGGGAACGGCTGCCCTTGAGAAGGAAGACAAACATGGAACGGATGACGAAGAGAGGGTTCGTGGTCGCGGCCGGACTGGCAGCGCTCGGATCGGTCAGTCGCGGGCAGCCTCAACCCGCCCGGGCCTCCCGCGCCCACGATGGTGACGCTTCAGCAGATCTACGACGGCCAGCATCCCGGCTCCGACACCTGCTTCGACAACGTGGGAACCAACCGCTTCGTCGACTGCGGGTCCACCGGCCTCGGCACCAGCAACGGCACGGTGAAGGACGTCGCGTCGGGCCTCGTCTGGCTGAAGAACGCGAACTGCTTCGGCCTGACGAGCTGGGCCGACGCCAACATCAAGGCCGCCGCGCTGGCCAGGCGGGCAGTGCGGCCTCACCGACGGGTCGAAGGCCGGGCGACTGGCGGCTCGCGACCATGGACGAGTGGATGGCGATCTTCCGGCCGGGCTGCTACCCGAGCCCAGGGGGCCCGACCATCCCGGACAAGACCGGCAACGCTTGCTACGCGGGCGGCACGCCATGGGCGCACCAACGTGCAGTCCGCCGACTACTGGTCGTCGACGACCAACGCGGGAATGCCCACGACGGCCTGGGGCCTGGACCTCTTCAGCGGCAACAACAGCGGCGGCGTGAAGACGCTCAACCTGTACGCGTGGCCGGTGCGGGCCGGGCGATGAGGAGGCCTGGCGATCGCGACGATCTCTGGCCGCCGTCGGCTCCGCGGCCGCGGGCACGCCTCGAGCCTCCGGGGCCTCCCGCTCCCACGATGGTGACGCTGAAGCAGATCCACGACCGGCAGCACGCCGGCTCCGACACCTGCTTCGACAACGCGGGGACCAACCGATTCGTCGACTGCGCGACCACCGCCTTCGGCACCAGCAACGGCACGGTGAAGGACACGGTGACGGGCCTCATCTGGCTGAAGAACGCGAACTGCTTCGGCCTGATCAGCTGGGCCGACGCCAACATCAAGGCGGGTGCGCTGGCCAGCGGACAGTGCGGCCTCGCCGACGGGTCGAAGCCAGGCGACTGGCGGCTCCCGACGCTGGACGAGTTGCATCGCCATCAACATGTTTGGCTGCTACCCGTTCCCGGGCGGGCCGACGATCCCGGACAAGACCGGGAACGCTTGCTACGTCAGCGGGATTCCGTGGGCCACGAACGCGCAGTCCAACGTTTACTGGTCGTCGACTCCCAACGCGACCATTCCCGGCGATGCGTGGGCGATGGACCTCTTCAGCCAGGAGGCCAACGGCGGCACCAAGAACTTCAACCTTTACGTCTGGCCGGTGCGAAGCGGACGGAAGTAGTTGTTGGCTTCGTCGGAAAGTGCCTCGGCGACGTCGGAGCTTTCCGCCGAGAGCGGGAGGCTACCGGCGGGACCTGCGACCGCTCGAGCGTCGTCGGGCACTCTCGAAAAGGTGCAAGTTGAGTGCCGCAGCTACGCCCAGTCGCCGCCACAGAAATGTTTTTGTTACGCGATCAAGGAACGGTCGTGCCAAAAAACGAAGCGAGGAGGGCGACGTCGTCGCCGTCGACTTCACAATTCCTGTCAAAGTCAACCGCGGGATCAAATCGTGGGTCAAGGCAGTCGGCACCGAACGCGCGCCCCAGACGTGCCAGATCGAGTCCGTCGACGCGTCCCCGATAGATCGGCATCAGCGAGTGTGAGACCGATCTCGCACGCATCGCCGCGGCCATCGGAATCGGAGTCGGTCTGGTCAGGGTTCGGGGTCGTTCGGCAGTTGTCGCACGCGTTGTGGACGCCGTCACCATCCGAGTCGACCCCGCAGAGTCCTCGTCAATCTGGCCGTTGCAGTCATCGTCGAGGCCGTTGCAGACCTCGAGCGCGCCCGGATGAATGAGGGGGCGCTCGGGGTCACAGTCGAGAGTATTGGTCGCGTAGTCGGACGGCTGAACGCAGGCGTACACAGATTCCGTGGGGTTGCCGAAGCCGTCACCGTCGCTGTCCTGGTAGAAGAGACGCGTGATGCAGGTTGCCACCCACGCATCCGTCGAAGGATCGTAACGGCCGCCGCTGTCAAGGCAACGGTAGTCGCCGTAACCACCCCAGACGATCATCTCGATGCCGGTCCACAACGCAGTATGAAGATCGCGTGGCGTCGGTAGGTTGGTGCCTGTTGAAGTCGCCGCCCAGCTGTCGGTCATGGGGTCGTAGCGGCCGCCGCTGTTCAGCACCTCGCGAAAGAGGGCCTCGCCACCCCAGACGATCATCTCGGTGCCGGTCCAGACCGCGGTGTGAAGATAGCGAGCCGTCGGCACGTTGGCTTCCGTCGAGGTCGCCGCCCAGGTATCGGCCGACGGGTCGTAAAGGCCTCCATCGGCTGGATAGCCGAGCGACCCTTAGCCGCCCCAGACGATCGTCGCGGAGCCGGTCCAAACGGCAGTGTGTGGCATGACGCGCCGCAGGGACATCGGCGCCCACCGACGTCGCACTCCATGCGTCCAAGGATGGGTTGTAGAGACCACCCGTATTCAAGTAGACGTCGTCGCCCGGCCCTTCATTGCGGTAGCCGCCCCAGACGATCATGTCCGTGCCTGTCCACACTGCGGTATGTCGAAGGCGCGAGTCCGGGAGATTCGCGCCTGTCGACGTCGGCGTCCACGAATCCGTGGACGGGTCGTATCGCGCGCCGGTATTCAAGTATTTCGGGTAGTTGAACCCACCCCAAATGATCATCTCGGTCCCGGTCCAAACGGCAGTGTGGGAGTCCCGAGGATCGGGGACGCCGATCGCCGTCGAGGTCGTCTCCCAACTGTCCGTCGACGGGTTGTAGCGACTTCCGCTGTTCAGGTCGCCGGAATCCCCATGGCCCCCCAGATGATCATCTCCGTACCCGTCCATATAGAAGTGAAGCCCGTGCGGGCCGGTCGGTGAGTTCACCCCTGTCGAGATGCCGCTCCAGGTATCGGTGGCCGGGTTGTAGCGACCTCCGGTGTTGAGGTCCACGTTTTCGTTGCCGCCGCCCCACACGATCAGCTCGGTCCCCGTCCACACCGCGGAATGCCCTCGGCGTGCGTCCGGCGTCTGGGTCGACCGGTCCGCCAGCGCCTCGCGAGCCAACGTCTCGGCGATCACGAACGAATCCCTTCCCAGGGCGTCGAACAATTCGCCGAGGACCCGCGCGTCGCGCGTCTGCCGTCGCCATGCGATCCATTTCGGCCTGCAGTTGCTTCGACGTGATCGCACGCGATTTCCTGAGGTAGTCGACGACCTTCGCACGGATGGCGTCATCGGTCAGCACCGCCGCCATCAACGGCTTCGGCTGCCGGTTTTCCGCCGGCCAGAATGCGGTGGTTCCAGTAGACCTGCTCGATGGCTTTCTGCGCCGCGACACGGTCCTCGAAGGTGGAGTGCGCGGCCCAGGCGCGTGGGCGGCGCGCAGCTCCCACGACGAGAATCATCACCGCTTCGACAACAACCTGACGCATGGTGCCTCTTGCCCGGACGCGAATCCGATACTTATACGCCGACTGCGAGGCAGTAGTGAAAGCTTCTCCCGCGGTGCGGTTGGTGAACCCGCAGCCTAGCTTTGGGGTGTAGTTTGGGATGAGCGTGGTGACCCAAGGCCACTACATGATCATCAGTCTTGGAGCTGGCCGGTGCGAAACGGGCGGTAGTCGAGAGGCACTCGATATCGGAGGCCGATCAGGGCCAGGAGTCAGTCATCGCTAGCCCACCGCGGGTCTTTATGCGGGATACCGTCACCCAGATCCTTATCGCCTTTGAAATCTCCGGGCGTTTTCGAAGAGCCACCGGCCGATGGCCAGCGCTATCGCCGGGGCTGTCCGAGTCTCGACGAGTGCGCACGAGCGCGCCGACGGCCCCTCGATCGGACGGGTCGGCGTTGAGGCCAAGCTCCACGATGGCGTCATCGGCGGCGAGCCACGTCAACCAGTTGCTGCGCTCGAGCTTCCGCGCGGCCCACGACTGTGCGTCGTCCATCGTGACGTCGAACTCCAGCGCCGTCCCTCGCGTCAGGGACATCATATTCCTTCTCGCTCAGCTCGCTCTCCGGAACCCAGCAGATGTCCGCGGGGAGATCACCACAAACCAGCGTTCGCCATTCCAAGAGAATCGATCTTTGATGATGACGGTGGTCCCCGCAAGGGATGCGAGGTCGGATCTCGCCGGGCCACATGAAGCCTGGAGCGTCCCGGCACCGAGATGACTGTGCTCCAGAACGCAGGAGTGATGTACCGGTTGTCGACCGAGCCGAGCCCGCGCTGTGTCCCCACAGACGCGAGAGGAAGATCTCACGCGACGTGGACTCACCCGCCGCCTGCCGCATGCGCTGGTGATCCTGAAGTCTCTCCGACGGTTCTGGAGACGTGAGAGGACTCGATCAGCTAATTCGGCCTGCTCCGAGGGGAGCGATCATCTTCCGTTTCCCGCGCGCTCGCGATCTCAATCAGACCCGCGACATCGCCGTAGTCGGGATTGCTCAACGTGGCGATGGCGACCGACGCCGCGTCGGCGGTCCCATGCGACCGATGGTCCGGATGGCGGCGTTGGTGCCCGGGATGTCCCGCCAGCGTCCAGAGCCTCCACGGCTTGGGTGGTGAGCTCCGAGTCTGCGCTCGAATCCGGCCCATCGCAACAGATTCGAGAAGCGCCACCGGACTCGACATCAGGCAGCGATGTCAACACGTCTAGTGCCACGCGCCGCGAGTCCGCGTCACCCGATGTCGCGATCGCACGGAGCTCAGGTAGAAGCCGCCGGCTTCCCGTGGCTTCGAGCGCCTTCATCAAGTCACGACGGACGGCCACGTCGTCCTCCTTCAGGAAGCGTTCCTCGACCGCGGGAAGCGAGCGCGGGATCTTCGGCTTCTGCCGCGGCGCACGCCGCGTGCCGGCGAACATCGGCGGAGCCGTGCGCGAGCGCAGCGATCAAGACCGGCCTGAGCGGAGGCTCGTCCGCAGAACTGATCTCGTCGACGACGCGTGCCGCGATGCGGATCGTCGTCGGTGCGGACACCGCCCGCGAAAGTTGCGTGAGTAGGGACGCTCGGCAGCTCTGAAGAACGTCGTTGTTCCGGATCGCCGATCGCCTCGAAGCTCGGGCCCTGCTCCAGTTTCGAGCATGCCCCAGACCTCTTCGATCGATCCTCGAGCCAGGACCCGTACGCGATCTCCTTCAAAACGACAGGGCTGTTCCGGAATCGTGATCCGAGGTCGCACACGCAAGACCGCAAATGAAAGGACAACGAGCGACCGGAAGGTATTCACGCATCGAAGCTACTCCCGTGGGTAAGTAGCCGGTGTCGGGATCGAGAGTTGTGCTGCAGTTTTACCGCGGCCTCAGGGTCATGAGGAACGGTGAAACTCAAGACCGGGCGATCAGAACTTCCAAGGGTTGTACCGACAGTCTCCGGTGTTAGGATCCGACCAGCGACACGATGGCGTCGAGGGGGCGACATCAAGATGAGTCTTTGGCGCACTCTTTCTCGCGGCGCTCGCTTGGGACGCGCCGGATGCAGCGCCCTAAGGTACCGAAACCTGTCGCTGCGGCAGAGTAACCTCGGCCACGTCGCACTGCTACCGGGCGGGATCTTCGTGGTGCACATCGACTCCTATACGCCTGACGATACGGCGAACGCCATTGCGCTCGCAGGCCACGATGGGGGACGCCAATGCGATCCGCGCTGCGCTGGGACGTCTCGATGCCGGGTTCATCAAGTTGGGTGTCAGGGGTATCGCGTCGCTTTTGCCCGTCGCCTTGTTGAGCCGGAGGGCGTTCGCATCATCCTGATCGTTCGAAACGAGGTTGGACTTCGCCGGGCGAATCAGTATGAAAGAAATCGTTGTTCCACCACTCGCCGCGGTTGACGTGTGGCTTCCGGGCGTCGGCAACGGTCAGGCGGCGATCGCCTGTGCCGCGAACGTCGTCTTCCATTCCGTGGATGAAATCGCGATCACCGACTGGGGCGCCGAGACATTGCGTGTGTTCGATCTGCGGGAACGAACGAAGTGACGGCAAGGTTCGCGATGTCGTGTATGCTCCAAGGCAAGGGTGGCCACGATCCGTCTGCGTTGCAGACGAATGGAGGAGTCATGAAGCGGAATATTCTCGGGTTCGGAATCCAGCTTGCTGCAGCGGCGGCGTTCGCTGCCCTGACGTGCCTGCCCGCTGCGGCGGTCGGAGGCGACCCCGAAGGCCGAGCCGATCGCGCAGCCCGCGACGGCCGCGGATGTCGACGAAACGGCCGACACCTGCCTGAATTTCACGCCGGTCAAGCCGACCGATGACGAGCCCGTGCTTCTGGCCGCGCTGATCCAGCCCGCTGCCGGGGCGGCCGCGAAGACGAAGCCTTGCAAGGCGTGCCCGGCCCAACCCTGGTGTGCATGCAAGTACAACGGATACCCGCGGGTCTCCTGTGATCCGTGCTGCTATATCAATCCGAACAACGGTCAACAGATCTGTACGAGGAGTTGAGCCCGGCGCGCTAACGCAGCTCCGACTGGCGGCAGGGTCATCCCTCCCGTATACCCTCGGTGGGCATCTCGAGGGGGCGAATCGCCATGTTGATGAGTGTCGAGCAGCTTCAGGGCTACACGATCCGTGGCACCGACGACGAAATCCGGCAAAGCTTCACGACGTCTACTTCGACGACGTGTCGTGGAAGGTTCTCTTTCTCCTCGTCGACACGCGGCCGTGGCTTCTGGGCCGCCTCGTCTTGGTTTCGCCGGCGATGCTGGATGATCCCGACGTCGAGAATCGCATGTTCCCGACGGCGCTGACCAAGGCGCAAGTCGAGAAAACGGGCCGAGCGTCGAAGAGCACAAGCCCGTGTCACGACAGCACACCGTCGACGTGGCCAAGTATTGGGACCGGCCTTTTTTCGGGCCGGGGATCCCGCTTCGATCTGGGACGCAGCTCCGGACCCGCCGCCGGCCCCAACCGCATCGGAACGAGCGACGTCACACATGACGATCCCCATCTGCGTTCGGCCGCGGATATTCGGGGCCATCACGTCGATACGCCGGATGGTCGCTGCGGGCACATCGAGGACTGGATCGTTGATCTCGCCTCGTGGACGATTCGGGAAGTGGTGATCGACACCACGGATTGGTGGCCGGGAGGGAACGTGAGGATTCCCTGCACCGAAATCACGAGCATGAGCTGGGACGACAAGTCCGTGCAGGTGCGTCTGAGCAACGGAAGCGATCGAGGGTCTTAAGGACAGGTCGTCGTGAGGCCGCGGCGTCCCGTCGCTCTGCTGTCCGTAAGAGTTCCGTTGCCGCAGGAGTTCTCGCCGCGCGAGAGGTACCAGAAGCCGGTGTCGGCGCGCTGGAACCGTCGAGTCTGGCGAGCGACGGGCCCGGAGGTCGTCGAAGCAGAACCTCGTCGCCGCCGCCGGGACCGGACGGCAACGCGCCCAGGCTTCCGCGCACGACATCGTAGCTGCGTTGCGAACGTCGCCGCGGACCAGCTGTAGGTGGCCTTGTCCGCGGCGACGCTCACGCTTGCCGTCTCCGGCGGGCGCGTTGATCGCGGACCCGCTGCTGCACACGCTGCTGCCGCAGACGATCGCCGCTCGGTGCACGCCGTCGCCGTCGTCGCACGCGGTCCCGTTGACTTGCCCGTGCGCACGTGTCGGGAGCGCAGACGTTCGGGAGGCGGCATGTTGCTGACCGCGACATCGTCGAGGTAGAAGCCCGCGTACTCCTCGCTCGGCGTCGGAGGCAGAAGCGCCACCGGAACTGGATCGTGTCGTCTGCGTTCAGGCCGGTGATCTGATGGCATCGGTGGGCGTACGGGCTCGCGGTGGCGTCATGACCCAGTCGTTGCACGATGTGCCGCTTTCGAGCGGGCCGCTGAAGCCGAGTCTTCGTGTCGGTATAGCCGCAGCCCGTTGCGGGGCGGCGTCGGCGAGCAGCTCAACGGCTCCCAGTCCGGTGGTGTCGTCCGACGCGCGCGCAGCCCGCGGCTGATGCTATCGCTCGGTGCCGGGACGTCCGGTCCACGCGCCGCCGTTGACGGCGTACTCAGACGGCGATCGGTATCCGAGTGGTATTCGATCTGATGGCGCTCCCAGTACTGCAAGTTGACCGAGGTCGCGCCGACCGTCAGAGGCGGCGCCTGGAGCTCGCGCAGACGTCCACGACCATGTAGGTGTCGCCGGCGGCAGGGCCCGCATTGCGGTAGGCGTAGGCGCCGCCGGGTGTGTGGTTGGCGCCGGGATCGTCGGCCGTCTTGACGAAGCGCCACGCCGGATCGCAGCGTGTCGCCCGCAGCCGACGACGTTGACGCTGAAGAAGCGTGGTGCCGTCGCCGCCGCCGTCGGTCCAGGTGCCCGGGGCGGCCTGCGTGCCGGCCGCGTACGGCGTTGCCGGCAACCACGACGACTGTTCGACTCCTCGTTGCCGCCGCCGCACTCGCCGCCGTTGAGCGGTGCTGTTGTCCTCCGCGCGAACCACGTAGTAATAGGTCGTGCCGCTCGCGAGGTTGTCGGTGTCGAGATACGAGCTCGGGCCGGCAACACAGGTGGCGATCCGGTTCGCGACCGACGGGACGAAGTCGGGTACCGTCCCGCGGAAGATGTTGTAGCGCAGGCTCGGCGTCGAGAGGGCAGCGCGACGAGCGCCGGCGGCCCAGCTGATCGTGACGCCGCAGTTGCCGTCCTGGCTGCTCGGTTGCGTCGGTGGCGCCGGCGAAGGTCGGTTTGAGGTTGCAGCTGCCCGTGGCCGTGGCGCTGACGCAGACGCTTGCGAGCTGGGCCTGGCACTTTCCGGCCGCGTCGCGCGGCGATGCGCACGCGGTAGGAATAACTGTAACCGCCCCGATCACGTTGGTGTCGGTGAAGCTGGTCGCGGTGCCGGCGGTCGCCGCGAGCGGCCGGAAGAGTCCCTCGCTGCCGCACACGCCGTCCGCGCGTTCGATGGCGTACGCGCCGGGCGTCGGAGCGACGGCCGTCCAGGTCACGGTGATCTGGTTGTCGCCGGGCACCGTCGCCGAGCCGATCGTCGGCGTGAACGTGGGACGGGCGTTGCAAGTCGTCACGCGGGCATTGCCCGGCTCCGCTCCCAGGCGGCAAAGGCGGCCGAAGCGATCCGGGTCGACCAGACGTTCGTCGACAGGGTAGTACTGGCTGACGTACCAGAACGTGCAGTCGTCGAACGGATCGACGCTCATGCTGGAGTAGTCGCCCCAGCGGGTGTTGCCGGTGTTGTTGGCGGTACCGGTGACGATCGTCGATCTCGGGCAGCGGTCATCACACCCGGAGGATCCGCCTTGGCTCGACCGGTGTAGCGGATGCTGTGGTTGTCGCTGCCGTTGGTCTTGCCGGTCGCGCTGTAGCCCACGAGGATGTTTTCCGCCGTGTCCATGGCCATCGACGGCATCCAGCGGCTGCGGCCGTTGGCGACGTCGGCGATCGTTCCCTGCTGATAGATGCACGGATAGGTCGGGCAGGTCGGCGTCGGGGTTTCCCGAGAGGCGGAAGTCGTACCAGCGGACGCCGGAGACCACGCCGCCGACGGACGGATCGACGGAGTGGCTGACGACGAGCGATTCGTGGTCGATGAAGTTGCGGTAGGCCGCGCGGAACATCAGCTCGGTCGCCGATCGACGTCCAGCAACGTTGGCTGTGCCCGGCTGCGGAATGCAGGTCACGCACCTCCGCAGCGCACGCGCTCGCCGACGGCGACCGGCACGATCGCTTGCAAGGTCTTCACCGTGTTGGCGGGCGTGGCGAAGTTCACCTTCATTCGATAGATGAACATGCCCGCTCGAAGTGGAGCGAGACGAAAATCCCCGGCGCGTTGCGTGGGAGGCAGGGCAAACCCGTCGAGGTCCGCGGGCATGTGGCCGACCTCGTTCGGGTCCGCTGATGACTTGCCAGGTGGCGGTCGGATTGCCGGCCAAGCATCTTGGTCCGATCCATCGCCGCGAACAGAGCGCCGACGAAGCCTCCGGCCGACGACGAAGCGCGTGCGCCATCATGTAGTACGCGTCCGTCCAGGCGCCGTAATGCGGGTAGTCGCCGAGATAGGCCCCGGGCACGGCGAAGCGCATAGCGGGCGTAGGCCCCGGTCGCGTTCGCGGTCGTGCGACACCGCCACGCACTCGAAGTAGAGCCGACGACTCGGCGCCGTCGTGAACTGCGAGATCAACCAGCGCTTCGCCGTCTTGTCGAACAGCACGATCGGATCGCCGCGGTTCTGCGACTGGCAGGCGCCGCCGAAGCCCAGCCCAGAGCGTGTTGATATTCGAGGGGCCGAGAACTGGCGTCGCGACCTTGGTGGCACGATCCAGCGACCAGATCTGATACTGAATATTGACCGATCTCGACGAACTGGTTGTTGCCCACCGAGCCGTTGCTGTCGGACGGCATGCACGCTGGCCTGATGCCCGTCCCCTGAAAATTGAAGCCCAGCGTGGGTGCGGCGAGCTGGACGTTGCCCGCGGCCAGGAATCGACGGTACGGGATCACGCGCTGGACGACCGGATCGGGGATATCGGAGCGGATGATGCGCCAGGCCGGCACCTGCGGATTGGTCGGCGACTCGAGCTCTCGTCCGCCTGCTCCGGTTCGGACGCGACGGCCATCTCGAGCAGCGGCGGCGAGATGTCGAAGTGCGATGCGGCGACCGAATAGACGGTCTGCCCCAGCTCGTTGCGGTACTCCGTGATCGTGTCGGTCATGGTGACCACCGTAGTAAGGCGTCTACGGATTCCGGCTTCGGTTGTGCGCCCGCCGGGAGAGCGGCGACGGGCGCCCTGCGAGCCCTCTTCCGAGCCTTCGTCGTCGTCTTGGCCGCGTCGCCCGCAAGCACATCAACGCTGTGCGGCAGCACGAGGCACGCCGTCAGAAACGCGGAAGTCATCACACCTGAGGATGCGCATCGATGATGCTCGCTTAACTGCGGACTTGAGTACCGTCATTCATCGCGAAGAACACAAGGTTCCGATGGAACTGCGGCACCGACACCGCAGCGCCCAGCTACTCTGTGTCTTCCCGAGAGAAAGTGTCGGGGAAATTGGCCATTTCGATGTGCTCCCTGCAATATGGACGCGGAGGCACACGAGATGACATCGAGAACGGCCTGGGCGATCGCGGCGCTCGCGATCGGATGGACGTCGGGTTCCGCGTTCGGCGCGCCGGGCTTGGCCCTTGCGCGTCGGCTCGTCCGGGAGGTTCCTCGAAGACCAGCGCAGCGTGCCCTTCCTCATCGCGGCGGACACGGGCTGGTGCATGGTCAACGGGTTGACCGACGAAGAGATCGACATCTACCTGAGCGCTCGAAAGGCCCAGGGGTTCAACGCGATTCAATTCCAATTGATGACCCACCACAGCGGCTGCGGTGTCGGCGGCGACTCGGTGGACCGCTACGGCCAAAGACCGTTTACAACGGGCGATTCCGACTGGTCGATTCCGAGCGAGGCCTACTGGAGCCGCGTCGATTCGATCCTGAACAAGATCAAGGCCCGCGACATGCTCGCCCTCGTGACGCCCGCGTACCTCGGCTTCGCTTGCTTTTACGGGACGGAGGGGTGGTGCCCGGAGATGGACGCGCAGATCGTCGCAGCAGATGGCCGACTACGGAACGTTCATCGGCCATCGGTATCGGAATCAAGGAAACATCGTGTGGATTGCGGGTGGCGACGCGAACCCGTTGGACTACCCGGGCATGGACGGGAAAGTGGATGCGCTGATGTCGGCGCTCGCGGCAGCCGATACGAGCCATCAACTGATTACCGGGCATGCGGGCAGGCACGTCTCCGCATTCGAATCGTTCGGCGCGCATCCTTGGCTGACACTGAACAGCGCTTACGACGGCGAGACCTGTCCCGACGATTCGATCGCGGATCAGATCCGGACGGAGTTCCAACGAACGCCCGTCATGCCGCTCCACTCGATCGAGCAGCGCTACGACGCCGAAGGGCGCGGACGCGGACTGCCTCGCGGCTCAGTTTCTATGGAGCGCGCTCGGAGGCGGCGTCGGCCAGTCGTACGGCAACGGGCTCGTCTGGAACTCCTCGTCAGCGTGGAACGACCCCGGCTCCGGCATCAACAGCCCTCTCGCCAGCGTCCACACGAACTCGGCGAAGCTCGTCCGGTCGCGCAGGTTCTGGCTGTTCGCGCCGGACTATGCGCACGCTGTCGTCATCTCGGGATTCGGTTCCGGCACCTCGACGGTGGCGACGGCACGCGCATCGGACGGGGAGACCGTCATGTCGTTCGTGCCCGATGCGGGTACGCGTCTGACCGTGGACATGACGCGCATCTCCGGCGCGCAGGCGGCGGCATGGTGGTTCGATCCGGATCACGGCGACGGCCACGTCGATCGGGAGCTTTCCCACGAGCGGCAGCATGCAGTTCGTCAGTCCGGCGGCCTCTGCCGTGCTGGTCCTGACAACGCCTCCTGAACCTTCCGCCGCCGGGCTCGGCCGACATCGTCGGTGCGCCGCCGGGCGGAACCTCCCGGGCGGCCCTCCGGAGGATCGAAGCCGGCGCCCCATCGTCCCGTGCACCGCAAGCGGTCGAGCGCTGCAGCCAGTGCGCTAATCGCCGTACCTTCTTTCCTGGTCCACGTTCCGGGGGAGCCATGAGTCGTATCGCATCGGTGGTCGCGGCGGTCGTTTTGGTCAGCGGAGTCGCGCGCGCGTGGGTTTCGATCCCGGCGGAGCGCTTGGGGTCGGCGAGTCGATCGCGGCGTTCGCCAATGGCGACTGGGTGATGGTCGCGACGTTCTACGACTCGCGTCCCGATCAGGCGGACAACGCCATCGTGCGGATCGACGGCGCCACCGGAGGCGTCGTATGGCTGTGCGAAGCTGGACGTGGCGGATGCCGACGACTCGCGACAAGTCGCGATCGATTCCGCCGGCAACGTCGTGCTGTTCAATTTCTTCAAAGGGGTCGTGTGAAGATCGACGGCGCCACCGGCGAGGTCCTGTGGCAAAACGACATCGGCGAGTACGCCCAGAGGGGCGCGTTCGCGCTCGACGCGCACGACGACGTCCTTGTGGGCGGCGCGGTATCGGCCGGCCCGGGCTCGATCACGCACGATCTCGTTGTCAAGCTCACCGGTGCGAGCGGGGCCACTCTGTGGCGCGTCGAGGGACGGGCTTCGACGTGACGGCGCTCTCCGTGGGCGCGGAGGGGGACGCGTTCGTGATATCCGGCGACAACCCAGGCTCCACGATCGGGCCCACCACCGTGCGCCGGCTGTCGGGAAACGATGGACATGCGATCTGGACAACGTCGCTGCTCCCCGAAGGCTTCACGTACGTACAAATTCGGGACGCGCGGCTGGACGGGTTCGGTCGCTTCATCGTTCTCATCTCGTCGACCACGCGCGACGGCGAGGACCGTTTTTGGGAGCTCCGATCGCTCGATGCGGCTTCGGAGATCTCGCGTGGCGAACGACGATCCAGGGATCCTCCCATGAGGAGTCGTTCGATTCTGATCGCCCGATCGCACTCGCCGTGTCGGCCGGTGGGACGATCTATGCGGTCGGGACGCTCGGCTCGCCGGCGCTCCAGGAGAACTCTCGCACTTGTTGCGATCGACGCGGCTGCGGGCGGCAGAGCGCTGGCGCTACGTACTGCCGAAGCGCGGATTGGTTTCCAGCGTCGCGAGGGCGGTCGCGGTCGAGCCCGACGGATCGCCGGTCGTCACCGGACAGACCGTCGGCAAGAAGTCCGACACGGCCATGTTCGTGTCTGCCGCCTGCGCCCCAGCGACGGCCAGCCGCTCTGGGAGACGACCGTCAATGCCTCGCCGTCGTACGCGCTCGGCGAAGGGGTCGCGGTCGGGGTCGATCGGAACGGAAACGTCGGCGTCGTGGGCACGCTGGGCAATCCGTCCTTCGACGTGAGAGCCGCGATCGCTAAGCTTCTTCCGAACGGCGTGAGCTTCTAGACGTAGGACTCGAGTCACCCGCGGAATCTGGGAAGAGGCCACTCTAGTGTGGTAACCGCGGGTGACTCGATTGACGGAAAGTTACGGTGAACCCCGCGGTCGCGCTATCGATGATGACGTGATCGCGAAATCGTAATCGTCGTTCCAGCTCACTTCGATAGGAACGCACCGACGCGTGCGAGAAACGGGTCCGGCTCTTCGCAGAACGGAAGGTGCCCGCTCTTCTCGAACACCGCGAATTCCGAGCCCGGGATCGCCCGGTGGATCGCCCAAGCCACCGACGGCGCGACGTTGAAGTCGTAACGCCCGGTCACGACGAGCGTCGGGAACTTGAACTTCGGAAGCTCCGGGTTCAGGTCGAAGCGCTGGAGGTCGTTCCAGACCGCCTTGTTGACCGTTCTGCCGATAGACGAAGGACGACGAGCGGGCCAAGAAGGCGTCCCGCGCTTGCGGCGAGTAGAAGATCATCGTCATGTACTCGTGGAGGTCGGCGGCGATCGCTTTCTCGTCCCCCAGCTCGACGGCGAACGCCAGCCCGTCCTCGCGCGCGGTCGTCTCGGGGTAGATGTTCTTGAAGAGGAAGACCGTGTCCTGGATCTTGGGCGCGGCGGAGTCCACGATCATCAGGTGCGCGATGTGTTCGGGATGGCGCGCGGCGTACGCCATCACGAGATAGCCGCCCCAGGAGTGCCCGAGGAGGTCGATCTTCTCGAAGCCCAGGTGGGCGCGGAGCGCCTCGAGATCGTCGATCTGCTCCGGCGAGCCCGCAGGGCTGCCCGTCCTTCAGCTACGGACGAGCGGCCGTTGCCGCGCTGATCGTAGAAGACGATCTCTGCGTCCCTTTCCGCGAGCGTGTCCCACACGTCGCCGCAGAGCAGATAGTTGTGGTCGAAGCCCGGGCCACCGTTGGCGACGATGAGCGGCGTGCCGGATGCCGTCCCCCGAACCTCGTACCAGATCGTGACGCCTCCGGTCTCGAACGTCGTCCCCGGCGGATCGGCGGCGGCGACCGGAACCCACGGCGCCAGAAGCAGAAGAAGAATCGCCGCCGCTCGAATGCTCATCGGACACCTCCTTGAAGGCGGCATCTTGTCACGCGGCGCCCCGGCAGTCGTCCAGCTAGTCCGCCGACTCGGTGCCGCAGGCGTCCACCGCGGTGACCCGGTAGCCGTAGCCCGACGCGTCGCTGCCCGCACCCGAATGCAAGGTCGTCGAGCCGGTCGGTTGACAATCGAGTCCGGCCGGACACGCGATCTCGAGCTTGGTCGCCAGGTTCCAGACGCGAATGTGATACGCGGCCGCGCCGGCGATCGCCGGCCACGTCAGCTGGAGGTCGGCGCCGCTCTTGATCACGAGCGGGAGACGGCCTGACCGACGCGGAAGGTCGCCGCGTCCAGCTTCGCGGGGTTCTCGGTCGACCTTGTAGAACGCCGTCGACTTGTAGGTCCGCTGATCGCCCGCGCTCGGGTCGGTGTAGCGCAGCGCGGTGACGACGGTGGCGTTGATCGAAGCGCCGCCCCAACCGAGTGATGACGTGAAGACGTCGGCTCGCTCGCCGGCTGGCGCGGCCAGGTAGCCCGCCTGTCCGGGAAGAGCCGTGTGGTTCGGATTCGTGTTCCAGTCCGCGAGGGTGTACGGATCGGTCTGGCTTCCCCACGAGACGACGTAGCCGTAGTCCGCGATCCCGGGTTGCCGTTGAGGTTCGACCCGTCCGACGGAAGGGACCAGGAGATCTTCGTGCCGGCGACGCACGCCTGCGCCGAGAACTGCCACGGCGGGTACGGCCCCCATGTGAAATCGCCGCCGTCGGTGACGTTGCCGATCGACGACCAGTCGGCGGGAGGTAGCGTCCCGGTCGTGTCGGTGGGGACGACACCGAGGCGAGCAGCCCGTACGCATCGCTGACCCAGAAGTAGTCGAACGCGCGGTTGCGCGTCGGTGGCGATGTTGCAGGTGCCGAAGAGGCTCACCCCGGCCTGGATGTCCGTGTCCTGCCGCAGGAGCAGGGCGGGCACGTAGTTCCCGCGGGCACGTGCACGTAGCCGTCGTCCACGACCGTTCATGCGGAACCCCGTGCCGGCCGGGATGTCGAGCATGCCGCGGGCGCGAGGGTCGCCGCGGCCGAGCACCCGGGGTAGCACTGATCGCCGCACGTCGATGCGACGGTGAGGAAGAGGCCGCGCCGTTGGTGCAGTTCGTCCAGCCCCCCGACGACCACGCCGGGTCGCCGGCGGACATCACCGCGACCGACGGGTTCGCGCCGCGGAACTTGAGGAAGCGCAGCAGACGGTTCGCGCCGCCGGCGCTGTCGTCGAAGCAGATTTGCTCGCGGTCCTGCGCGTTCAACTCGTCGAAGGCGACGTAGGGGACGTCGATCGAGGGATCGGCGCCCGGTGTCGTTGTCGTTGAGCAGGAAGATGTCGCGCGTCAGGGCCGACCCGTTCGGGTTGAACGTGTCGATCTTCAGGTAGCCCTGCCAGGATCCGTCGGGCAGGCGCGGCGGTCTGGTTCTTCACGGAGCAGGATTGGAGGCAGGTGTCTCCACGACCGTGTCGTCGCGCGTCGTGTTGAACGTGCGGTAGGCGAGGGTTGCCCGTCTGGAGCGCGGTGAAGTCCCAGACCTTCGGCAGCACGTCCTGCGTGGACGGATCGGTCGGATCGGGCTGGTAGGACACGCTGGTCTGGTCGATCGAGATCATCGACGGCACCGTGGTCCAGGCCGGAACGACCGAGCTCAACGGGGTCGTGGGAACGGCCGTCGTTCCGACGAACGAGTACTGAAGGAACCCGGTCGCCCCGGGAGCGAGCGCCTGGTGGAGGCTCGTGTAGGGATCTGGACCGCGCCGGCGACGAGCGGCGATCGCGGAGGCCAGCAGCTCTTCCCTGCACCGGCCGGAACGGCTCGCCGGCGGCGGGACGCCGGGCCGGAGAGAACCGCGACCTCGATCCCGGTCCGCGAGAGGAACCGGTAGCGCAAGAGCTCTCCGTTCGGCTCCTTGACGATCTCGCGCACGAGCACCGCCTCGCGAGGCCCACCCGGAACGACGACGATCCCCTCCGCCACGGCGACCGACTCGGTCGCCGTGCCGAGCGACGCGTCGGTACGGAATCGGCTTCCCGACCTCGATCACATCGAGCCTTCGGCCGTGGCGCCGAGCAGCTCATGCCCGCATTCGGCGAGACGGATGCCGAACCCGGCCCGGCCGCGTCCGTCTCGGCGGATGCGGAAGCAGGCGGCATCCGAGCCGGCGCCGGCTGTACCTGATTCGAACGAGCACAGCGCGCGGTCTGCGCCCGATCGAGCCGCGACGGCGCCTCCCGCCATCTCCCGGCCGCATGACGACGCGCTGCACGAGCCGGCCGGAGCCGGCCGGCGGACGAAGATCCCAGTAGGTCTTGCTCTCCCACTGATCGGTGAGCGATGGACCCCGGCGCCGGATGCGTGACCTCGATCACATTCCAGGTGGCGCCGACGGGAAGCTCCGGCGCGCGCACCGTCACCTGGGACGCGACCGCGCCGCCGGCTACGGCGAGGCACGCCGCGGCCAACACGGTCGTCAAGGTCGTCTTCATACGCTCACCCCGGTTCCTCAAGGAGTCGGGACGGTTCGGTCCCGACCAGGTGTACGAGAGCCCCACCGTCGCCCGTCGCTCGAGCACGTCCCCGTAAATATGCTGCTGAATCGGCTCGTTGAGGAGATTTGTTACCTGGGCGCGTCAGCTCGAGCCCCTGCCGCGGCCAGCGCCAGCCCCCACGGACGCCGACCAGGTTGTAGCCCGAGACGAATCCCCAGTAATCCGAGGTCAGGACGTCCTGCCAGAACGTTCTCGGCGATGTAGTCCCAGCTGCCCGCAGGCGAACCACCGCGGCCGGTTCGATGCCCACGCTTGCGCTCACGCGGTGGCGCGCGGGAATGTTGACGAATTCCGAGGTGTCGGGAGTGATCCCGGCGTCGTGCTCCTGGCGCGCCTGATCCCGATCCGGTCGGACATCCGGACCCCTGCGCTCAACGGATCCGACTGCCAGGAGTAATTGAGCGCCGCGCCTGAGACCCCTGGCGCCCCGCCCACGAAAGTCCCAGCTCGACCCCGTCGTTTTGCACCGTTCCGGTGTTCTGGTAGCCGAACAGCGCGGGGATCCGGCCGTCGAGCAACACGGAGAGCGCGAGGTTGTAGGGCACCTTCGGGTCCGGTCGGCTGGGGTCGTCGCAGAGCGCGGCGAACTGCGCCAGCTGGCCGATGCCGAAAGGGCAGAGGTCGACCGGGGCGCTTCTTCGATCCCGTCGTGGTTCGGATCGGACGGCAGCACGACGTCGTCGGCTGTTCCGGGAGACGATCCGGCCGAGACCGTAGTAGGACTGCACCGGAAAGTCGATCCCTCCTTCGTCCAGGTCCGGTAGACGGTGGCGCTCGCTTCGAACCCGCGGAAGCGCCCGGCCCAGCCCAGCTCGATGGAGGTCGTCGTCTCCGCGTCGAGATCGCGCGAGCCTGTAGCGGCGGTGACCGCCACGTAGGTTGGAGCTTCGCCCGGCGGGGCGCCGCAGTTGTCCGGCCGCGTGCCGCAGACGCCTAAAGCCATCAGCTCAAAGAGCCCGTCGGGGAACTGCTCGGGGTCGATCACTCCTTCATCGATGAGCTGTTGGTCGATCGTCGTGCCAGTCGAGCCGAGCCACCGGGGATGCTCGGCACGTAGAGGTCCGTCTCGATCACCGTCGGGGAGCGGTACCCTTGCTCCCACGCGAGGCGCACGGTTTGATCCGGCCGCGGCTTCCATCGCAGCGCGAGCCGCGGCGAGATCACCGTGCCCACCGTCTCCTTGAAGTAGTCGACCCGCGCCCCCGCGACGACGCCGAACGTCGGCACGACGTCGATGTCCGCATCGGCATAGACGCCGAGCTTCGTCCGATGCGTGCCGTTGGGAGCGATCGACAGATCGTAGGTCGAAAGCTCCGCCGCGCCGCCCCAGCCGACGACGCCGCGGTTTTGGATCGGAATCGATCCGTGGAGCACGGCCTGTGTTGCGCCCGACGCGAACTGGAACGGCAGCGCGTTGATCAGGTTCACGGCGTCGCCGTTGAAGAGGTTGACGTTGGCCTGCGCCTCCGATCAGCCCGCTGCCGCCAGCGCGCCGATCGCGTAGGACATGGACGTGTCGGTATCGACCAGAAACGGCCCGAGTCCGGTGGCGATCCATCCCCCCGTGCGCCCGGTTCCGGCCTCGATCATCCAGCTGCCGCCGGCGGCGTCGTCGCGGTCGGCGCGCAGATCGAAACGCGGCTGCTTCGTGCCGGAAGTTCCGACGGACGTTCGGCAGCAGCCCGCAGGTCCGGATTGACCGTCTCCCCCAGAGGTTCGTGATCGTCGCGGGGCGGGGAACGCGTCGCTCTCGAAGTATCCCGCCGACAGCCTCAGCGCCCACGGCCCCGCGAGGAAGCTCTCTCGCGCTTCGATGCGCGCGCGTTCGCGTAGTTTCCGGCGTCGATGCGAACCTGGCCGCCGAGCGTGTCCCTGCGCACTCTTCGTGATCACCTGGACGACGCCGCCCGGCGCGTTCGCGCCCCAGATCGAAGACGCCGGGCCGCGCACCACCTCGACGCGTTCGATCAGAGACGGATCGGTCGGGGCGAACTCCCACAGGATGAACCCGAGGAAGTCGAGATAGAGGTTGCGTCCGTCGACGAGCGCCAGCGTCGAGGTGTTGATCCCTCCCGTCGCAGATCGGGAGGCGATGTTGACGTCGCGCGCGGAGAACTGCACGACGTTGATCCCCGGCACGCGCCGGAGATGATCCACGAGCTGGTCCCCTGGGTTGTGCTCGAGCTCGTCGCCTGTGATGACGCTCACCGCCGCCGGAGCGTCGAGGCAGTCGCCTCGGTTCTCGCCGACGCGGAGACGACGCACGTCCTCGACCACGCCTTTGTCGACGGGGGTTCTTCCTTCTTCTCTTCCTTGGGCTTCGGCTCCGGCGATGGAGACGGTGCGGGCGCAGTCAAGCCGCCGCGTCCGACGCACGCCGCGAACAGCACGATGGCCACGATCAGCGGCAGGCGAAGGCGCATGAGGCGCGGTAGTACGTGGAGACGTAAGCGAGGGAGTGCAACTCGCAAAGCCGTCGGCAAGCGAGGCGGCGCCGCCTGCTTGCTGATTGGATACGTTGTCTCGCGGGCTCCGAAACCGTAGGTCAGCAGTTCTGGACCTGTGTGCACTGCAGCGGGCCATCGGGCGCCGGCTTGCACGACGTCACACCGTTGGTCGTGCAACAGCGATGGGGCACGCTACAGATGCACTTCGTAGGTGCAGACGGAAAACGCCGCCGCCGGGCGGTCGAACAGGGTCGCCGTTCCGAAAGCGAGGACAGCGAGAATGCCGAGCACGGTCACACCTTTGCGCATGGGAATCCTCCTTCGCCGCGGATTTAGCCACCGTCGAGCGCCGGTTACAAGACCGAAATTGCGCCCTCGCCCCGAAGGCTCCCATATTGGGCCAGGAGACTCATGCGATGAGTCGACGCGAGCGAGCAGCACACCCAGCGACGAGCGGTCGCGATCCCGAGCTCAAGCGGACGAAGGAGAGATCATGGGAGCTTTCCACCGATTCATCGTCGAATACGTGGGCAACCTGCACCTTCCGAGCCGCGAGGATCGGCGCACGAATCGGCAAGCTCGCGATCTCATCGACTGGATCAAACGGCAGATGGAGGCTCGCGGGTTTGAAGCGGCCGAGAAGCGCGAGCTGGTCAACGATCTACGACGCGCCTTCGGGCCCGGCGGCCCGACCTCGGGCGCAGTGACCGTGACGGACGACACGAGCGGGCGAGATGCACCTCTCTGAAACGTTCCTCTGGGGCTTCCTCGGCAGTGCCGCTGTCGAGATCATGAGCCTGTTCGGGTTCTACACGACTCGGCGCGGCCGGCTTCCCGGCCGCTATCGGAAGGTGGGGCTCTGGGTCACCTGCTTCGTGCTCGCGCTCGTCGCGGGCGCGCGATCGCGGTCGCCTATGAGATCGATCAGAGGATCCTGGCGTTCAACATCGGCGCCGCAACGCCGTTGATCGTCACGTTCATGGCGAAGGGTTTGAGGCAGACACCTTGGGATGCCGCACCGCCGATGACGCTACCCGAGCGCCCGGACCGCGATCCGACGCACGAGAATCCGGCTAACGTCCAGTCGCGGGCATCGCGAAGCGCGCATCGCTCAGCGAAGGGTTGACTTCGATGGACTCGACGTCGATGCGCATCTTGTTGGGGCGTCCCGCAGCGGCGACCTCGACGAAACGTGGAAAGAGCAGCCCGTCGGTCTTCTTGAAATCGCCGAAGGTGGTCTGGATCTGAACGGGCCGCCCGCGAACCTGGCGCGTGCTGGTTCGGACCAGGTTCATCGACTTGGCGTCGATGTAGTCGTAGCGCACGCCGCCGCTCGCCAAAGTCACCTTGAGCTTGTAGGCCGGGCGACCGGCGAGATCCTCCTGGCCGGCGAGCTCGACCCTTGTGCCCCTTGGCCTTCCAATCGACGAGCGGTCCTTCGAAATCTCCCTGCTCGGCAGCCTCGGCGACGACCTCATCGGAGAGCTGGCTGGACCTCGGCGTTCCCCTGGAAAGGGTCCACCTTCCACCCATGCTTGCCGTCGGAAACGAACACCGCGGTCACACCTTGGACCTTGAACTCGAACCGGGTGTGGGCCGGACGCTTGAGCTCGCGGGTCACGTTCCCTTCCTGGTTCGGGGCCCGCCGTCACGTGCCCCTTTTGCCGAAGCGATTGACGGATCGAATCTTCTGCAGTCCCCGCGCGCGGCCACGTACTTGGAGAGGATCTTGTCGACCGTCGGAGGGCTCGCGGCCCGCGCCGGAGCCGCTGCGAGCGATGCGGCGACGACCGCGCAGAGCACCACGACGCATGCGACATTCTTCATTTGTCGCTCCAGAACCCATCGGTCCCCACCGTAGGCCAAGTCGCGGCGCCGTAGCCCCAGCCGCCCCAGTAGACCGGCGGGTTGAGCAGGTCACGTTTTTCCTGCTCGTGCCTCTCCCACTCCGCGTTCTTCTCGTCGCGGGCCTGCTGCTGAACGGCTGCGTTCGCCTCGGAGTTGGCCGCGATGGTCGGCGTCCCTCTGCGCCCGTTCGGCCGCGAGGGCGGCTTGGCCGGCCTGAGCCTCGGCGGGCGTCATCCACTCGCCGTCGAACTTGCACGTAGCCCTTCGCCTTGTAGCCCTCTTCAATGGGTGACCCACTTGCCGTCGAGCGAGACGAAGCCGAGGGCCTTCCTCGCATCGGGGTCGTTGGGCGCGATCGCGAGCACCTTGTTGGCGGCCTCTCGAGCCTGACCGGGATAGCCCTGCTTCATCGCCCAGCGCGCGAGGTTCTTCCAGCCGTCGACATCTTGCGGGCCCAGCTTGGCGGCACGATCCGCGTACTCGTCGAGGGCCGAGCGCCCTTTCTCGATCCGCTCCACGCGCGACGCCGGGACGGCGATGAAGCCGTCTCCGATGTCCACCTTGACCGTCGTTTCGTTCCTGCTCGACGACCCGGCCCGAGATCGAGCCCGCGTCCTTGAGGAAAACCTCGTCCGCGAACAAGACGCCCGGAAAGAGCAGAACGAAGATTGGGAACAGCTTCTTCAAGTTGCGACCCCGTGATTCGGGCGGACTATAGGCCCCGACCCAGAGGGTGTCAACGAGCCGGCGGAAGGACGCGCTGAGGTATCGTCGCGCGATTCGTCGGTGAGGGCCGCTGCTTGAACGGAGATCAGCTCGCGCTCGTCATGAGCGGAGGCGGCGCGCGCCGCCTACCAGGTCGGCCTGCTGCGCTGGCTGGGGCGGCGCTACCCCGACCTGCGCGTCCCCATCATGACCGGCGTGTCGGCCGGCGCGATCAACGCGGCCTACCTGGCCTCACGCCCCGCCGATTTTCGCTCGTGCGTCGAGAACCTCGCGGACCTGTGGAGCCGCATCACCGCGGAAGAAGTCTTCCGCGTGGACAGCGCGTCGCTCGGCCGGAACGTCCTGCGCATGGGTTTGAAGCTGGTCTCGGGCGGCGCGATCATCGCGCCCCGCGCGCAGGCCGCGGTGGACACGAAACCGCTGAGGAGGCCTCCTCGAGCGGATGCTCGACGCACGCGGGGACGAGATCCCGGGCATCGCCGCGAACCTCGGCGCGGCACGCTCCGCGCGATTGCGATCACCGCATCGAGCTACTCGACAGGTCAGTCGATCTGCTGGACGCAGGGCTCCGGCATCCCGCAGTGGGAGCGCGCGCACCGCAAGTCGATCGACACGAAGCTTGGGCGTCAGCCACGTAATGGCCTCGGCCGCGCTGCCGATCTTCTTTCCCGCGATCGAGATCGACAAGCAATGGTTCGGCGACGGCGGCATGCGACTCACGGCGCCGCTCTCGCCGGCCGTTCACCTGGGCGCGGACCGGATCCTCGCGATCTCGACCCGCTACGCCCGGACGCGGCCGGAGGCGGATCAGCCCGCCGTCGATGGTTATCCGCCGCCCGCCCAGATCATCGGGCGTGCTGTTCAACGCCATCTTCCTCGACCTCTTCGACGCCGACGCGCTGACCTTGGAGCGTGTGAACACGCATCGCGGCGATGTTGCCGCCGGAGGTTCGCAGCGGCTACCGGACGATCAAGCTCATCGTGCTGCGGCCCTCGCGCGATCTGGGCAAGCTCGCCAACGAATACGAAGCGGGCCTCCCCGGGCCGTTCCGCTTCCTGACGCGGGGCTTGGGCACGCGCGAGACGCGGTCGAACGACTTGCTCTCCCTGCTGATGTTCCAGCCCGACTACCTCACGCGTCTGATCGAGCTCGGCGAGGCGGACGCCGAGGCGCAACGGAGGGAATCGAACGCCTCCTTGAGCCCGAAGCGCCGCGCTGACTACGGCCACTGGTCTGGACGCAACGTCGCGTCGATCCGGAAGAGGAAGTACCGCTCGGGGCCGACGGCGCCGAAGACGAACGGCAGAGGACCGAAAAACGAGCTGTAGAACCCGGCTCCCATCCGCCAGCGCATGGTCGCGAGCGGCTGGCGCAGGTCGAGCTCCACAATCTGCACCTCTCGAATGAACTGCTGCGGAGGGTGCGAGTCTGGATGTTGGCCTCCGGCATGATCAGCAGGTCGCCGGCGTTCAGGGTGTACTTGAAGTGGTCGAACGGCCGCAGGCCGGCCTTCTGCGCGTAGTACTGAAAGCCCCAGTGCCCCTGAAACCACACGGCCGCCGTCTCGCTCTTGACGCGCTCGTGCACCTCTCCCTGCCGCGTCGCGCTCCGAGTTCGCCCATGCGACGTCGGCCGCGACGACCCACAGCGATACGAGCCCCGAGACGACGAGGGCGGCGGGGAGCTTGCCCCGGAGCCGACTGGGGCGCTCGTCTCCAAGCTCGTCCAAGCGCCGTGCCAGGAGGATGCCGACGGCCGGAATCAACGGAAGGACCGAACGGCGCGTTGACGGACCAGTTGAGGAACGCCGCGAAAGCGAAGGTGCCGAACACCCAGCCGCCAGGATCATCGACGCAGGGTCCCTGTGCTTCCACAGGTCGGCGGCCGCGAGCGATAGAACAGCGAGCCGCCGGCGATGAAGAGCGACAGCTGCGCGACGGCGCTCAGTCCCTGCGACCGGATCGCGCGCCAGTACCATCTGGCTGAACGGGGATTCCCCGAGGTCAACGGGCCGCCCACCAGGGCGAATCCCGCGATGGCGCCGGCGACCACTCCGAGCGACAGCCATCTCCACGGCCAGACGAACGGCGCGAGCATGAGGGCGGACAGCGCGCATCCTCCGACGAAGCTAGCGCAAACCAGAGCGTTGATCAGGACCGACGCGGGGTCCGTGCTCCAGTGTTCCGTCTCGCGAAGGTGAACGCATCGAAGAACACGGCGTGCCCGTAGAGCGATGTCATCCAGAGCTGATAGGCCGCCAGCGAAAGAACCGGCGCCGCGAAGTACCCCGCCCAGCCTCCGATCCGGCGCCTCCGGTGGATGGAATACGCGAGGAGCAGCGGGACCAGGCAGACACCGAAGTACTTCGTCAGCACGGCCGCGCTCATCAGGACCGCGGACGCCGAGAGGCGGCGCCAATCGTCGATCTCGAGTCCTTCCAGCCAGAGGGCGATCGCCCACACCCAGAACGCCAGCATCATGGTGTCGCACATGACGCTCGCGGCCGAGACCAAAACCCCGGGAGTCAAGAGCGTCGCCGAGGCGGCGACGAGCGGGGATCCCGTGAGCCGTTGCGCGAGGCGGTACGTTCCTGAACACCATGGCCAGCGCCGGCAGGAAGAACCCGATGTGAAGGGCGCGCTCGGACCATCCGCCGATCGATCCCACGGCGGCCGCGTAGTAGCAGGACAGCGGGGGATTCTTCGTCACCTTGAAGAACGGTGTCGGCCGTGGCGTCCCAGATGACGGTGATGCCGTACGGATCGAGCGGATGCTTCGCGATCTGCTGCGCCGACCACAGGAAGAGCGGGTCGTCGACGTTGAACGCCTTGCCGGAGAATGGAAGAAGGCAAACCAGCGTCAGGGCCGCGAGTAGGAGCAACGATCGCGTTCGTCCCGGAAGTATCTCTCACGACGCTTTCAGGATCATAGCGCGGAGCGCGACACCCTCGCGTCGTTTTCCGGTCGGGGGACACGTCCGATTCGGTGTCGTAATCGCCTGGGGAAAATGCTCGAAACGCCGCGCTGTAGGGTCCTAGAAGCCCGGTTAACACAAGTCAGTTTGAACAAGTACGCAATCAAATAAACGATTTCGGTTACGATCATTACTATTGAAAGGCGCGCGGGTCGCCGTACCTCTCCTCACGCTCGCGGGGGACGGTCAACGGAGGGATCCCGATGTCGCCCAGATCGACGGTCGCCCGCAACGCCGAGTCGATAGCCCACCATCGTCGTCGCACCGCCGGAGCAATCTGGCTTGCGGCGCTCGCCGCGCCGGCTCTCGCCTGGGCGCTCGCGGCAATGTCGTTCGAGGGAGCCGACGGCGACCTCGTCGCGTCCACCGGTACCGACTGGGAGAGCTTCGTCGGTGCCCCGGGCCTGAAGGTCGGGCACGACGCACCGACCGGCCAGATCCGACGACGCGTTGAACGGCAAGGAGGACGATGTCGTTCCGGGAATCGACTTCGGCTCGATCCCGAACAACAAGAGCGACCTCGTGCGGTTCTACGCGCTACCACGAGCGCGTGAGCTCTGCCGACTCCTCGCGCGACCTCCTCCACCTCGCATGGGTGCGCTCCGACACGCTCGGCACCGCGAACATGGACTTCGAGTTCAACCAGTCGAGCACGCTGACCGCGAACGGGATGACCGTCGTGCGGACTCCGGGCGACATGCTCGTGCTCTTCGGCTTTTCGGGCGGGAGCCAGGCGACGCTTGGTCTGTCGCGCTGGACCGCGACGGGCCCGTGCGAGGCGTCCTCCACGGTGCCGTGCTGGGGGCCGGTCATGCCGCTCGCCGGCGTCGCCGTGGGCGCGGTCAACACGACCACCGTCGCCGACCCGGTCTCCGGAGGCTCGCTCCTCGCGCTGACGTTCGGCGAGGCCTCGATCGACCTGACCGCCGCGGGCGTGTTCGACTCCGGCACGTGCGTTAGCTTCGGCCGCGGCTTCGTCAAGAGCCGCTCCTCGAACTCGTTCAGCTCGTCGCTGAAGGACTTCATCCGACCGATCGACGTGCGCGTGACGAATTGCGGGACGATCACGATCCGCAAGCATGCGGTTCCGCAGTCCGACCAGGACTTCTCGTTCACGTCGTCTCCCCGAGCTCGGCGTCTCGTCGTTCGTCCTCGACGACGACGGGTCCGACACCAACGCGCTTCCCAGCGCGCGCTCGTTCCAGCGCCGCTTCACCGCCCCGGTCACGGTCACGGGAAACCACGACGCCGGGTTGGGATCTCACCGGCATCACCTGCGATCCGGGCGGGACGCCGCGGCGCGCCGCCGACGGCACGCTGACCGGTGAGGTCGACATCGACGCCACCCTCGAACCTGACCGTCGCCTGCGACTTCACGAACGTCGAGCGCGGCCGGATTCGCGTGATCCAAGCGGTGGCGCCGATCGGCGACCCCCAAGCCTTCGACTTCCAGCTGAGCGGCGGCCCGGACGCCGTGGCCGCGGCATTCGCGCTGCAAGGCGGCGGTCCGGCGTTCGACTCGGGCGCCGTGAGCGCCGGGAACGTACGCGATCGTCCAGGCCGATGACCGGCCCCGCGTGGGACCTGCAGAGCGCGACGTGCAACGACGGAAGCCCGATCTCGGCCGTCAGCGTCGCTCCCGGCGAGATCGTGACTTGCACGTTCACGAACGTGAAGCGCGGCACGATCGTGGTGGACGAAGCCACGATCCCCGCGGGCCACGCGCAGTCGTTCCCGTTTTCGCTTGAGCGGTGGCCCCGACGCCGTCGCGCAGTCGCTTCTCGCTGACCGACGCCGCGGTGCCGCATGCGAGCGGGTCTCGTCCGTGCGGGAACGTTCGCGATCGCTCAAAGCCCGGCTCCCGGCGGGCTGGGACCTCACGTCCGCGACCTGCGACGACGGCAGCGCGCCCGGCGCCGTCGACCTCGCCCCGGGGAGACGGTCGCGCTGCACGTTCACGCCACACGCTGCGCGGCACGATCATCGTCGACGAGGTCACCGCGCCGTCGGGCGATCCGCAGAGCTTCTCGTTCTCCCTCGACGGGAGGCCCCGACGCGCTCAACGCGGCGTTCTCGCTCGACCGGCGCCGCCGCGCCGTACCAGCTCGGTCGCGGTGAAGCCGGGGACGTACGCCGCGGCGCAGAGTCCGCTGCCCGCCGGCTGGGACCTCGTGTCCGCCACGTGCAGCGACGGCTCGGCTCCCGCCTCGATCGCGCTCGCTCCCGGCGAGGTCGTGACCTGCACGTTCACCCATGCCAAGCGCGGCACCATCCTGGTGGACGTCGTGACGACGCCTTCGGCCGACCCGCAGACGTTCGGCTTCTCGCTGACCGGCGGCCCGGACGCGATCTCCCAGAGCTTCTCGCTCGCCGATCTCACGGCCCCCGCTCGAGCGGCCTCGTCCGGCAGGGCACCTACGCCGCGGTCGCGCAGCCGGCGCCCGCCGGCTGGGACCTCGTGTCCGCGTCGTGCAGCGACGGCAGCGCCGTGGGCTCGATCGGCCTCGCCGCGGGCGAGACCGTCACGTGCACGTTCAACTACGTGAAGCGCGGACGCATCCTCGTCGATGTGACCACGCTCCCCGCCGGCTCCAGCCAGAGCTTCGCCGTTCACGCTCGGCGGCGGCCCCGACGCGATCTCGCAGGCGTTCTCCTGACCGACGCCGCGGCCCCGCAGGACAGCGGCGCCGTGCGGCCGGGCACGTACGCGGCGACGCCCGGTGCAACGCCCGCGGGCTGGGACCTTGCGTCCTCGTCCTGCAGCGACGGCAGCTGCCCTCCTCGATCGGGCTCGCGCCGGCCGAGACCGTCACGTGCACCTTCGCGTACGTCCAGCGTGGCCGCATCGTCGTGGACGAGGTCACGCTCCCCGCGGGCGATCCGCAGTCCTTCGCGTTTTCCGCTGACCGGCGGCCCGGACTCGCTGAACGCGTCGTTCTCGCTGACCGACGCCGCGGCGCCCTACCAGTCGGCCACGGTGCGGCCCGGGACGTACGCCGCGACGCAGAGCCCGCTTCCCGCCGGCTGGGAGCTCGTCTCCGCGACCTGCAGCGACGGCTCCTCGCCGTCGGCCGTCGCGCTCGCTCCCGGCGAGGTCGTGACCTGCACCTTCACCCACGCGAAGCGCGGCCGGATCCTGGTCGACGAGGTGACGACCCCGTCGGGCGATCCGCAGGCGTTCTCGTTCACGCTCACGGGCGGGCCCGACGCGATCTCCCAGGCCTTCTCGCTGACGGACGCCAGCGCGCCGCTACGACAGCGGCTTCGTCCGGCCCGGCACGTTCGCCATCACGCAGGGTGCGATCCCGGCCGACTGGGACTTCACCGGTGCCACCTGCTCGGACGGAAGTCCCGTGAGCGGCCGTGGCCGTCGGCGTCGGCGAGACCGTGACCTGCACGTTCCGCCACACCAAGCGCGGCAAGATCACGGTCGTCAAGGACGCGCGGCCCAACGACGCCCAGGACTTCACGTTCTCGATCTGGGGCCCGGGCCTCGCGGCAGAGCTTCCCGCTCGACGACGACGCCGACCCGACGCTTGCCGAATTCCCGCTCGTTCACCGTCCTGCCCGGCGAGCTACGTCGTCTCCGAAGGCGACCCCGGCGCGATGTGGGACAACACGGGCATCTCCTGCACGAGCTCGCAGAGCTCGCCGAGCGTCTCGGTGAGCCTCCCGGCGCGCAGCGCGACGCTCAACGTCCGGCCCGGTGAGACCCTGACCTGCACGTTCGTGAATCTCGATGCGCGGCCGCATCACCGTGATCAAGATGATGCAGGACACCACGCCCGGGCCGACGGTCGATCCGACGCAGATCCCGTTCACGTTCTCGAATGGCTGGGGCCCGAACTTCATCCTCAAGCACCTGGAGCGCAACACCAGCCCCTGGCTCAAGACCGATCGTTCCTACACGGTGACGGAGCTTCCGTACCTGTCCTGGCAGGCCTCGAGCGTCTGCGTCTTCCCCGACGGGAGCCGCGTCACCGGCGGCGCCAGCATCAGCGTCACCCCGCCTCCCGGCGGCGAGGTCGTCTGCACCTTCACGAACGCACCCCCGACCATCCACCCCGGCTCCTCCGGATTCTGGAAGAACTGGCGGAACCACTACACCGACGCGCAGTTCAGGATGATCCTCGTCGAGGCGCTCAGCGGATCGCCGATCTACGCGTCCCTGTTCGATCCGGTCACAGGCGCACCTGCGCTCGGACGCGATCGTCGCCATCGATGCGATCTACGGCTCGGGCACGGACACCGACGCCAGGAGGCTGCTCAAGGAGCTGACCTCGGCGATGCTCAACATCGGCGTGAGCTCGGTGAACAACCCCGTCGTGCACGTGTTCCAGGAGAACGACGACGTCACGCGCGACACCAAGCTCCGGCTGTCGGCCGGCGACGAGGCTCTGGTCCGCTCGCTCGCACCGTGCGATTTCGCCGCGGGAGTCCGCATCGGCGACGTCATCGACATCGCCGAGGCGACGTGGAGCGGCAACGTCCTCGCCGGGACCTACAGCTTCAACGCTCTCACGTCGAGCCAGCAGGCCACCCTCGGCGCCATCTTCGGCAGCTTCAATATCGGCGGCAACCTCGTCGTCGATCCGGACCTCGCCCCGTCCGCACGGCCTCCCGCTCGGCGGCCCGACCGTTCACATCTGGTTCCTCGACAACGACGGCGACGGCCACGGCGGCGCGCCCGGTGACGACGTGCGACGACGCGCCGAGGCCGGATATGTCGGCGACCTCCGACGACTGCGACGACACCCGCGCCGCCGTGTACCCCGGCGCCGCCGAAATCTGCGACGGGCGGCGCAACGACTGCTCCGCCTCGGGTTGGCCGTCGCTCGGCGGGCTCGAAACCGACGACGACCACGACGGCTACGCCGAGTGCGCCGGCGACTGCAACGACGCCAACGCCGCAGTCCATCCCGGCCTGACCGACGTCTGCAACGGCGTCGACGACGACTGCGACGGCCGCGTCGACGGCGACGCGCTCGGTCAGGACTCGGACGCCGACGGCGTGCGCGAACGCGTGCGACAACTGCCCGCTCGCCGCCAACGCTGACCCAGGGCGACGCGCGACGGCGACGGCATCGGCGACGCCTGCGACGTCTGCCCCGCGGTGTCCGACAACCTCCAGACCGACGCGCGACCACGACGGCGTCGGCGACGCCTGCGACAACTGCCGGACGACCGTCGAACGCCCACCAGGACGACGCGGACACCGACGGTATCGGCGACGCTCTGCGACAACTGCCGCCTCGACGCGAACCCGGCGCAGACGGACTTCGACCACGACGGCGAGGGCGATCTGTGCGATCTCAACGACGGCGCGATCTACATCATGCCGAGTCATCTCGGCGACGACGGGATCGAATGGCAGCGCGAGCTCGGATGCGACCAATGGAACGTGTACAAGGGCTCGATCGGGAGGCTCCGGGCAGACGCACATCTACACGCAATCCCCGGCACCGGTGGAGTCGCGCTCTGGGTCTGCGGCGTGACGGACACGTGGTACAACGAGACCTACGCTCAATCTCCGTTCACGGCGGCTTTCTACCTCGTGAGCGGCGTGTCCGGTACCACGGACCTCGGCCTCGGCACCGACAGCTCCGGCACGACTCGGCTGAATACGAACCCTTGCCCCTAACTCCAGGGATCAGCGCAAGACCCGGCCGACCGGCCGTCCAACGAACCCTCCTCGTTGGACGGTCGGTCGAGCCGGCATTTCGAGTCGTGCTAGCCTCGCGCCCGAAATTTTGGGGGTGGCATGGCGAAGCGCATTCTGAAGATCGTCGGCGGGATCGTCGTCGTCCTCGTCCTCGTCGTCGCGGGAACTCTCTCTACTTCCACCTGAGCGGCATCCCGCACTACGAGCCGGGACACGTCGAGCTGACGGTCGACGTCACGCCGGAGCGCGTCGAGCGGGAGGCGCACACCGTGCAGCTGCTGTGCGCGGAGTGCCATCTCGACAACGACACGGGCACCTTGGCGGGAAGCCGATGCCCGACCTGCCCGACGCAGTTCGGCGCCGCCCACTCGGCGAACATCACCCGCGATCCCGAGACGGGGATCGGGTCGTGGACCGATGGCGAGCTCGCCTACCTGCCTTCGCACCGGCGTGAGGCGCGACGGCCGGTACACGCCCTCCGTGGATGGTCAAGCTCCCGAACCTGGCCGACGAGGATCTGAAGGACGTGATCGCGTTCTTGCGCTCGGACGATCCGCTCGTGCGTCCGGTCAAGGCGAAGCGGCCGCTCAGCCAAGCCCAGCCTGCTGACGAAGGTCCTGAGCCGGTTCGCGTTCGTGCCGCTGCCGTATCCCGCCGCGCCGATCCCGCGTCCCCGATCCCGCCGACAAGGTGGCGCAACGGCCGTTATCTCGTGCAGGCGCGAGCCCTCTGCTTCTCGTGTCACTCCGCGGATTTCGCCAAGAACAACGAGCTCGTCCCCGAACGGTCGGCTGGGCTACTTGGGCGGCGGCAACGCCATGCCCGACATGAACGGACGGATCGTGAAGACCGCGAACATCACTCCGGAGCCGGAGACCGGGATCGGGAAGTGGTCCGAGGACGAGTTCGTGCGGCTCCTGCGATTCGGCGTGCGTCCGGACCTCACGCGTCATCGTGTACCCGATGGTGCCGTTCCCGGAGCTGTCCGACGGCGACGCGCGAGCGATCTACGCCTACCTGCGCACGGTGCCCCCGATCAAGAACGCCGTGGCCCGCACGCCCGCCACGGCGTACTCGGGCCCGACGTCGGCCGTGCCGCCTTCTACCGGTACGGCTGCAACGGCTGTCACGGTGACACCGGCGTCGGCCTCTACGATCTCCGCAAGGGGGCGACGGACTTCCCGACCGACGAGGAGCTGATCGCGTACATCCGCCACCCCGGAAATCAAGAAGCCCGGCGTGAAGATGCCGACCTGGGACGGCGTGATCGCGGAGGCGGATTACGCGCCTCTGGCCGCCTATGCCCGGCAGCTGGGGAACGCTTCCCGACCCGCCGCAGGGACCGGCGCGCTGACGCGAGCTGACGAGCCACCCGCGGGACACGGCCGGGAGGGAGCGTGTGGGATTCCCGCGGGCGACCCGATCACTCAAAGATTACGGTCGCCGCCCTGATCGCAGCATCCCTCCTCATGTCATCCGTGCGGTTCCGGCACAGCACGGAGGCGAGGGCTTGGTGCCAAAGGATTGCTTGACGCCCTTGAAGGCCTTCGTACATTCGGGGCGATGCGAACGATCGTGCTGCCGGGGTGTTGCACTTTGTTGTCCGGCGAAAGGCCGCAGGCCTTCGCCTGGCGGGCGTGTTCGGAGGCATCTCGGACTAAGCTGACCTGACACAGCAAGAGGCGATCGAAAGCGGCCCATGCACCAACGCGTGCTGGGCCGTTTTTGTTTTGGCGCAAAGAGGAGGACACACGATGAGCGAGGTTCTAAACGAGGGTCTTGGCGGCGAACGAACGTTACGTGGAGAGCTTCGGCGACAAGGGCAAGCTGGCGTTGCCACCGGCCCGACGATTCGCGATTCTCACGTGCATGGATGCCCGGCTGCACCCGTCGAAATACGCAGGGGCTCGCGGAGGGCGATGCGCACGTCATTCGAAATGCGGGCGGCCGGGCCAGCGATGACGCGATTCGCTCGCTCGTCATTTCGTACAAGCTGCTGGGCACCCGCGAATGGTTCGTCATCCACCACACGAATTTGCGGCATGGAGCTGTTTACCGACGAGGATCATGCGCGATCTGCTCGCCAGCAGCCTGAAGACCAGCAACGTTCGACGGCAAGGCCTGGCGCGACGGCGGGGCAGGTCCCGGGTCGACCGAGGGCCAATTCGTGGATTGGCTCACGATCGAGGAGCCATCCCGAAGCGTGACCGCGGACGTCAAGCGTATTCGAAGCCATCCCTTGGTTCCTCGCGACATCCCCATCTACGGGTACCCTACGACGTCGCCACCGGGAGGCTGGTGGAGGTGCCCGAGGCGACGCTCGCGGGACGGGCGGGCTAGCTTGAGGCACCGCTCGCGTTGGCGCTAATCTGCCCTCGCTGGCGATCGACGACACTCGGGGCGGTGTGGTCGGCCTTGAGGGTCGTCTCACTACGGCCCCCGGCCGCTGGGAAGACGACCGACCTCGAGCTGATCTCGGCGCTGCTTCACGGGAGCGAAGCGCGGCGCTCACCCCGCGGCAAGTGGGCGAAAACCGGATCGCGTCCTGGAGATTCCGGCAGGTTCGCTCGGGCGACTCAGCGGATCGAGCTGTTCTCGTGAAGCTGGAGACGATGCAAGGCGAGGTGTCGAGCGTCGGGGAGGTTGGTCGCCGGCGCTGGCGGAGGCCGATGGGATCGTCTTCGTCGCCGATTCGTCGCCGCATGCGCGGACCGCCAATTTCAAAGCCCTCGCGGGAGTTCGCGAGCGGCTCGAGGGTCGCGGCCGGTCCGCACGGCGCGATTCCCGTCGTGATGCAATGGAACAAGCGGGACCGCTCCGACGCTCGTCCGATCGCGGAGCTGGAGACGGAGCTCAACCATCTGCTGCTTCCCGTCGATCGAGGCCGCGTCCCTACGCGGCACGGGCGTCGCCGAGACATTGATCGAGATCCTCAAGCGAACGATCAGCAATACGTAACTGAACGAAGTACAAT
>ERZ1370068.1422-contig-11314_pt1 | contig 66151 bp, 108 predicted proteins | sample MGYA00561227_ERZ1370068 | MGnify/ENA primary metagenome ERZ1370068 (study PRJEB38410, sample SAMEA6850437) | metagenome | study: Metagenomic assessment of the ecological functions of the soil: analysis of the soil microbiota associated with the... | reverse complement strand
TTGTGCCCGTTCAGTTACGTGCTAACGCAAGGCGAGCCTCCTTGATCGCGCCCGCCTCAAGCTTGAGGCCGGCGGCGACAGAAACCAAGGCGAAGGCATAGGACAGGCGGTCCCTGATCTTCAGATAGCTGTAGTTGCGCGCGAACCCCTCGGCCGGCAGCTCGATCGCGGTGATGATCTCGTCGCCGGCGAGGTTGGTGTCGATGTCCGGCGTGTCCCCGGGAAGCCGGTGAAAATCGGCGAAGGGAATCGCACGATCGCCCTTTCGGGCCGCTCCACATGAACCGTGGCCTCAAGCACGGCGAGCGCCACGCACATGTCGGAAGGATGCACGGCGATGCAGGCCTCGCTCCATCCGAGAATCGCGTTCATGCGGTTGAAGCCGTCGATCGCGCTGCAGCCGGAGCCCGGCTCTCGCTTATTGCACGGGGTGGTCGTGTCGTAGAAATAGAGGCAGCGCGTCCGCTGCAGAAGGTTGCCGCCGGTCGAGGCCATATTGCGGAGCTGCGCCGACGCTCCGGCGAGAATGGCGCTCGAGAGCAGGGGATAGCGTTTGGTGATCCGCGCGTCATAGGCGAGGTCGCTATTGGGCACGAGCGCGCCGATCAGCAAGCCTCCGGCGTCGGTCTCCTCGATTTCGGTCAGCGGCAGGCCGGTGATGTCGATCAGCCGCGTGGGACGCGCCACGTTCTCCTTCATCAGATCGATGAGATTGGTGCCTCCGGCGATGAATTTCGCAGCCGGGTTCTGCGCAATCCGGCTGACGGCATCGCTCACGTCGCGCGCCTTGACATAATCGAAGTCGATCATGGCCGCGACCTCGCTGGAGCGCCCTGCATGACCTCCTCGATGGCCGCGACGATGTTCGGATAGCACCCGCAGCGGCAGACATTGCCGCTCATCAATTCGCGAATTTCATCGGCCGTCTTGGCATGGCCCTCGGCGATAAGCCCGACGGCGGAGCAGATCTGCCCCGGCGTGCAATAGCCGCACTGAAAGCCGTCATGGGAGATGAAGGCCTTCTGCAAAGGGTGGAGCTCGCCGTTCGTGGCAAGACCTTCGATGGTCGTGATCTCGGCGCCGTCCTTCATGACGGCGAGCGTCGGGCAGGAGAACGATGCGCCGTCCATCGACGAGCACCGTGCAGGCGCCGCATTGGCCGTGGTCGCACCCCTTCTTGGTTCCGGTGAGATCGAGATATTCGCGGAGCGCATCGAGCAGGGTGGTCCAGGGCCTGAGCGACACGCGCCGCTCGACGCCGTTCACGCGCAAGGTCACCTGGAGCTTGGGCGTCAAGCTCCAGCCTGCGGTCTTAGCTGCATTGCCCGACTCCTGAACGTCGGCGTTGCTGTGCTCTGAAAGACCTTGCCCCGGAAATTGGTTCCCGGGGATGTGAAGAGGATGGCGGAAATCCTCGCAGGAGACCAAGATTTCCAGCGAAGACGCGCTGGGCGCGCTAGCCGCTGATGGCGCCGCCTGTTCTCAGCAGTCGCTCGCGCCTGCCACTGCTCGTAGCCGCGCGCGCGAAGCTCGCAAGCCGGGCAGGTGCCGCAGCCATAGCCCCAATCGTGACGCTTGCCACGCTCGCCGCGATAGCAGGTGTGGGTGTGCTCGATCATCAGGTCGATGAGGGCTTGTCCGCCGAGGCGCTCGGCAAGCTCCCAGGTCTCCGCCTTCGACAGCCACATCAGCGGCGTCTCGATGGTGAAGGGGATTTCGGTGCCGAGCCTGATCGCCTCTCCAAGCGCGCGCAGCGTCGCGTCGCGGCAGTCGGGATAGCCTGAGTAATCCGTCTCGCACATGCCGCCGACGCAGCGTATGCAATCCGCGCCGGTAGCCGAGCGCCGCGGCATAGGTGAAGAACACGAGGTTCCGCCCCGGCACGAAGGTGCTCGGCAGCCCCGATGCCAGCATCTCGATCTCGGCCTCGGAGGTCAGCGCCGTGTCGGCGATGGCGCCGAAGCTCGCGATGTCGAGCACATGGTCGGGCCCGAGCCGCGAACCCCAGGCTGGGAAGACGCGGGCGATCTCGCTCCGCACCGTCTGCCGGCACTGCAGTTCCACGCCGTGCCGCTGGCCATAGTCGAAGCCAACGGTCTCCACGCGGCCAGTAGCGGTCGAGCGCATGAGCGAGGCAGACGGTCGAGATCCTGCCCGCCCGAGAACAACACCAGCGCCGCGCCGTCATCTTTCCATACCGAAATCCGAAAACCACGTTGTTGCAAAGCCTTATGGAGGACTCGCCTTTTAGTTGAATACTGTATATTCTTGCTACTAATGCGAGAGGCCAAGACTTGGGGTGCTAGGCCATGGAACGCGGGGTCGCCGCTCTGTGCGGCGTGATTGCTATCCTTCTTAGCGGTTGCTCGACCATCGTCAAAGGGACGCAACAGCAGGTCTCTGTCGCCACCCCAGGCGTACAGGACGCCATGTGCACGCTTTCGTCTCCTGCCGTCGGCACGCGCGCCGTGCAGACACCTGGAACCATCGTCCTACCCAAGAGCAAACACGACGTCGCGGTGAGCTGCGTCGAAGCAGTGCTACACCACCGGCGTCGGCGTGCTGGTCGGAGACTGAGATCATGACGGCCGGCAATGTCGTGTTCGGCGGCGTTATCGGCCTGGGGATCGATGCCGCATCCGGCGCCATGAACAAATATCAACCTGGGGTCGAAATCGCCATGAGCCCGCATCCCCAATTGCGGCGCTCCGAAAAGGGGCGGGGCGTGCCCATGGCAAGCACGCCAGTGCCTCCACAAGAGCCGCCCAGCTAAGCCCTCACATCAGAGCTTCCGATTCCAAGGTTGCTGGGCTAAGAGGGCGCAAGCTTCGCCTGCACTCTCCTGACAACTTGGAATTGGAATCATGACCGCAATCGCTACCGTCGTCGGCCGGAGATTCTCCGACAGCCGCGGCAACCCCACCGTCGAGGTGGACGTGGTGCTCGAAGACGGCAGCCTCGGCCGCGCCGCGGTGCCCTCAGGCGCCTCGACCGGCGCGCACGAGGCGCGTGAGCTGCGCGACGGCGACAAGGCCGCTACCGGCGGCAAGGGCGTGCGAAGGCGGTCGAGGCGGTCAACGGCGAGATCCGTCGAAGCCATCGACCGGCTTCGATGCCGAGCGACCAGGGCGAGATCGACGCGGCGCCTGATCGCGCTCGACGGCACCGCCAACAAGAGCGCGGCTCGGCGCCAACGCCATCCTCGGCGTGTCGCTCGCCGCCGCCAAGGCCGCCGCCGACGCGCCAGCGACCTGCCGCTCTATCGCTATCGTCGGCGGGCCGAGGCGCACGCTGCTGCCGGTGCCGATGATGAACATCGTCAACGGCGGCGCGCACGCCGACAATCCGATCGACTTCCAGGAATTCATGATCGATGCCGGTCGGCGCGCCGAGCTTCGCCGAGGCGCTGCGCATGGGCGCCGAAATCTTCCACGCGCTGAAGCAGGCGCTCGAAGACGCCGGCCACAACACCAACGGTCGGCGACGAGGGCGGCTTCGCGCCCAACCTCGCCGTCGGCCGCGCGAGGCGCTCGACTTCGTCATGCAGGCGATCGAGCGCGGCCGGCTACAAGCCCGGCGCCGACGTCGTATCTCGCGCTCGACGTGCGCCGCGACCGAATTCTTCGAGGACGGCCGCTATGTGCATGAAGGGCGAGGGGCGGACGCTCAGCCTCGGCCGAGCATGGTCGCCTACCTCGCCGAGCTCGTCGCGCGACTATCCGATCGCCTCCATCGAGGACGGCATGGCGGAGGACGACTGGGAGGGCTGGCAGCGCCCTGACCGAGCGCCGTCGGCGGCAAGGTGCCAGCTCGTCGGCGACGACCTGTTCGTCACCAATGTCGACGCGGCTGCAGCGAGGGCATCGACCAGGGCATCGCCAACTCGATCCTGGTCAAGGTCAACCAGATCGGCACGCTCGACCGAGACGCTCGACGCGGTCGAGATGGCGCACAAGGCCGGCTACGCCGCGGTGATGTCGCACCGCTCGGGCGAGACCGAGGACGCCACCATCGCCGACCTCGCGGTCGCCACCAATTGCGGGCAGATCAAGACCGGCTCGCTCGCCCGCTCCGACCGCGTCGCCAAGTACAACCAGCTGCTGCGCATCGAGGAGGAGCTTGGCACGGCTGCCCGCTATGCCGGCCGCTCGGTGCTGAGCCGCGACCGCTAACCGGCGATTAACCTTCCCGGCGCGATTCTCCCAAGCCTGCTTCGCTAGACGTGGATGGCCGGGTCAAGCCCGGCCGTGCGGGCTGGGTTCAGGACATGCGGTTCCGATCACTCCTCTTTCCGCTGCTCGCCTGCGGCGTCGGCGGCTATTTCGCCTACCATCTCCAGACCGGGGACCATGGTCTGCAGGCGCGCGCCGACCTCGAGAAGCGCAAGGCGGTGCTTGCCGGCGAGCTTGCCGGGCTGGAAAGAGGTGCAGGAAGCGCCTCGAGCGCGACGTTGCCCTGCTCAGGCCCGAAAGCCTCGACCCGGACATGCTGGACGAGCGCGCCCGCGCCATTTCGAACCTTGCCCATCCCGACGATCTCGGTCATGCTGAAGCGCCGCGCGCCGGCTGAGACGCCGGGGCTTCGCTCGCACGCTGATGGTTTCGTCGCAGCTCAGGATCAGGAGCTGATCCTTTGGCCTAATTGATGAACTTGCCCCGCCTTTCAGTGCTTTCCTAACTCGTGTTAGCCTCAAGACGCGGCAGGGCAGACGAGGACTTAGGTTTGAACACTTTTTCCGATGGGGCCGATCGACTACTCAAGGCCCGCCGCCTGCACCGTCCATCACTCCGCCCGAAGCCCTGACCTCAGCGACGGTGTTGGAGCACGGCAGCGCGCCGAGCCTGACCCCCGAGCAGGAACTCGAGGCCTATCGCCAGATGCTGCTGATCCGCCGCTTCGAGGAGAAGGCCGGCCAGCTCTACGGCATGGGCTGATCGGCGGCTTCTGCCACCTCTATATCGGCCAGGAAGCCGTCGTCGTCGGCATGCAGATGGCGCTCAAGCGACGGCGACCAGGTCATCACCGCGCTATCGCGATCACGGCCATATGCTCGCCTCGCGGCATGGACCCCAAGGGCGTGATGGCCGAGCTCACCGGGCGCGCGCGGCGGCTATTCCAAGGGCAAGGGCGGCTCGATGCACATGTTCTCCGCCGAGAAGAACTTCTATCGGCGGCCACGGCATCGTCGGCGCGCCAGGTCCCGCTCGGCACCGGGCTCGCCTTCGCCAACAAATATCGCGGCAACGACAACGTCTGCGCTCACCTATTTCGGCGACGGCGCGGCCAACCAGGGCCAGGTCTACGAGAGCTTCAACATGGCCGAGCTGTGGAAGCTGCCGGTCGTCTACGTCATCGAGAACAACCACTACGCCATGGGCACCGCGGTCGAGCGCGCGTCGGCGACCGCCGAGGAGCTCTACCACGCGCGGCTCGGTCTTCGGCATTCCCGGCGAGCAGGTCGACGGCATGGACGTGCGCGCGGTGAAGGCCGCGGGCGAGCAGGCGGTCGCCATGGTGCCGCGCCGGCAACGGCCCGATGATCCTCGAGATGCTGCACCTACCGCTATCGCGGCCATTCGATGTCGGACCCGGCCAAATACCGCACGCGGGAAGAGGTGCAGGAGATGCGCGACCGAGCGCGACCCGATCGAGCTTGTGCGCAAGCGGCTGCGCTGAAACTGGCGTCGTGAGCGAGGACGAGTTGAAGAAGATCGACGCGCGAGATCCGCGCCATCGTCAATGAAGCGGCCGAATTCGCGCACGAACGATCCTGAGCCTGACGGCGCCGAGCTTTACACCGACGTCATGGTGAGCGTTGCCTTAACGACCGAGGACCATCGATCCATGCCAGCCGAAATTCTGATGCCGGCGCTGTCGCCCACCATGGAGGAGGGCAAGCTCGCCAAATGGCTGGTCAGGGAGGGCGACGAGGTGCGCGCCGGCGACGTCATCGCCGAGATCGAGACCGACAAGGCGACCATGGAGGTCGAGGCGGTCGACGACGGCACGCTCGGCAAGATCCTGGTGGCCGAGGGCACCGAGCATGTGCCGGTGAACACGCCGATCGCGCTGCTGCTGACCGACGGCGAGGATATGGAGCCTGCATCCTCGAGACGCAGCCTGCGGCCAGCCCTCAGGATGAGGGACAGTCCGGCGGCGCGTCAGCGCCGCTGCAGGGCGAGAGCGCGCAGTGGCCAACATCGCCGAAGCGATCAGGCGGCACCTCAGTCCCAGATGGCGCCGTGGAGGACGCAGATCTCGGCGAGGCGGCTGCAGGTCGACGGAAGCGCCTGAGGACCGCGGTGGCACCGGCCGAGCCGCGTGCCGACGCCGAAGTTCCGCCCGGCACCGAGATGGTGACGCATGACCGTGCGCGAGGCGCTGCGCGACGCCATGGCCGAGGAGATGCGCCGCGACGCCGACGTGTTCATGATGGGCGAGGAGGTCGGCGCAATACCAGGGCGCCTACAAGGTGAGCCAGGGCCTGCTGCGAGGAGTTCGGCGCGCGGCGCGTGATCGACACGCCGATCACCGAGCATGGCTTTGCCGGCGTCGGCGTCGGCGCGGCGCTTGGCCGGGCTCAAGCCGATCGTCGAGTTCATGACCTGGAACTTCGCCATGCAGGCGATCGACCACATCATCAACTCCGCCGCCAAGACGCTCTACATGTCGGGCGGGCAGATGCGCTGCCCCATCGTGTTCCGCGGGCCCGAACGGCGCCGCCGCCCGCGTCGCCGCCCAGCACAGCCAGGACTACTCGGCCTGGTACGCGCACGTGCCGGGCCTGAAGGTGATCGCGCCGTACACCGCGGCCGACGCCAAGGGCCTGCTCAAGGCGGCGATCCGCGATCCCAGACCCGGTCGTCTTCCTCGAGAACGAGATTCTCTACGGCGCAGAGCTTCGACGTGCCGAAGCTCGACGACTTTCGTGCTGCCGATCGGCAAGGCGCGCATCGCGCGGGCAGGCAAGGACGTCACCATCGTCTCCTATCTCGCGCGGCATGGCCTATGCGCTCGAAGCCGCCAAGCAGCTGGCCGAGCGAGGGGATCGAGGCTGAGGTCGATCGACCTGCGCACGCTGCGCCCGCTCGACATCGACGACGGTGCATCGCCTCGGTGCGCAAGACCAACCGCATCGTCACGGTGGAGGAGGGCTGGCCGATCTGCTCGATCGGCTCGGAGATCTGCGCCCGCGTGGCGCTGAGGCGTTCGACGATCTCGACGCGCCGCCGCACGAAGATCACCGGCGCCGACGTGCCGATGCCTTACGCCGCCAATCTCGAGAAGCTGCGCTTTGCCGTCGGTTGAGCAGGTGGTCGCAGCGGTGAAATCGGTTTGCTACCGGGAGTGACGCTGATGGAACAAGCCCGCCAGCCCCCATGACCTGGAAGAAGGCGGCTGCCATTGCGGCGCGGTGCGCTTCGAGGTGCTCGCGCCCGACGAGATCGAGGCCAAGGAGTGCAACTGCTCGATCTGCCGCATGACCGGCTATCTGCATCTCATCGTGGCGGCAGGAGCGCTTCCGCCTCGCTGCAAGGCGCGAGACAAGATCACCACCCATGAGATTCAACACCGGCACGGCGAAGCATCATTTCTGCTCCGGTCTGCGGCATCAAAGAGCTTCTACGTGCCGCGCTCCAAGCCCGACGGCTTCAGCGTCAATCGTGCGCTGCCTCGAAGAGGGCGCGGTGCGCGTGACCCGCATCATGCTGTTCGACGGGCGAGCACTGGGAAGAGGCAATGGCCAAGCTCGCCCACGCGAGGGAAGCCTGACCGATGTCCATTGCCGGCGAGTCTCGAACCCCTCGCCCTCTCTCCACAGTGGAGAGGGGGCCACGCGAAGCGTGTCTCCGCTTCGCCGCTCGCGCGGAGGCTTGCCAGCCAGCTCGGCATCGATCTCCGCAGGCTTCAGGGCTCCGGTCCGAAGGGGCGCATCGTCAAGCGCGACATCCCTCTGGCCGCTGCCGAGGCGACTCGTCGTCCCCAAGCAGGCAGAAGCGATCGAAGCCATCGAGGCGATGCCCGAGCCTGAGCGGCGCCTCACGCTGTCGCGGCCTGCGCCGGCCGCGGGTCTGACCGACAAGCAGGTGCTGGCGCTCTACGAGCCCGGCAGCTACGAGATTGTGCCGCACGACACCATGCGCCGCGTGATTGCCCAGCGGCTCACGCTCGCCAAGCAGACCATCCCGCATTTCTATCTCGGGCATCGACTGCGACCTCGATGCCGTGCTTGCCGCGCGCACGCGCCTCAACGGCATGGCGCCGCAAGACGGTCCGCGCTCCTTCAAGCTGTCGGTCAACGACTTCATCATCAAGGCGCTCGCCATGGCGTTGCAGAAGGTGCCGCGCGCCAACGCGAGCTGGACGGAAGAGGGCTGCTTCTGCATCGCGGCTCCGACATCGCCGTCGCCGTGGCCCTACCAGGCGGCGGGCTGTTCACGCCCGTGGTTCGCAATGCCGAGCTGAAAAGCCTGTCGGAGATTTCCAACGAGATGCGAGACCTCGCCCAGCGGGCGCGATCGAAGCGCCTCGCCCCCACGAATATCAGGGCGGCACCACCACGCTCTCCAATCTCGGCATGTACGGCATCGACCGCTTCGACGCGCGTGATCAATCCCGCCGCAAGCGAGCATCCTCGCGGTCGGCCGCGCCGAGAAGCGCCCGGTGATCGAGGACGACGCGGTGAAGATCGCCACCATGATGAGCGCGACGCTGTCGGTCGATCACCGGGTGATCGACGGCGCGCTCGGCGCCGAGCTGCTTGCCGCCTTCAAGGCCTTCATCGAAGACCCGGTGACGATGCTGGTGTAGCGGGAGGTCGCTCGACGGAATTGCCGATGGCAGATTTGTGGGATCAGCTCGTCAAGACGTACCCCAGATACACGATCGCGATTTTGCTCGTGTACGCGCTGCTCGTGTCCGCCTACACGGCCTACTCATCGGTCCGCTCCTACTATATCGAGCTGAGAAAAAGCCGTATCTTGAAGACTCTGGCGGATGCCTGCGGCAACGTCAGCGAAATCGCGGCGCGCATTTCCCGTTCAGACTCCTACCCCGCGGGCAAGGTCGAAGACTTTTTGTCGTCCTATGGGGGCGGCATTCTCTTCGAGGACAGCAATCTGGTGGGCAAGATGGTCGCCTACAGAGGATGTCCTCGTGACGATCAATCCGTCCAATTATTCGGAGCGCAAGCTGCAACTCGAGCAGCCGGAATACGCCATCTCCGGCGCTTGCCGTGACCTGATCAAGAAGAGCTGGGAATTGTCGATCGCCCCTTGGTCTGATCTTCAGAGTCAGCGGTCGCGCTAAGAACGTCTCAAGCTGCAACGGCTACAATGGCGCTCGCACCAATCTACCGTCCAGCCACAAGGCCGACGCCTCCGCGCTTGCCGTGCTGGTCGATATTCGCCGGTGAAGGTCTGCCCGCGCATTTGTGGAGCACGCTGAAAGCCCCTGGCCAGTCCATCCTCGAGGTCGGGCGCGAGCGCGCCGCGCGGGAGGAGGGCGGCTTCTCCTATCGCAACGCCATCGTCGCCGAGGTCGAGGGCGAAATCGCCGCCTGCCTCGTCGGCTACCGGCTGGACGATCCCCACGATCTCGGCATCCTGGCGGAGATACCGGAGCTCGTGCGGCCGCTCGTCTTGCTCGAGGCGAAAGCGCCCGGCTCATGGTACGTGAATGTGCTCGCGACCTTCCCAGAGTTCCGGCGGCAAGGGATCGGCTTGGCAGCTGCTCGCCATCGCCGAGCAGAAGGCGAGTGAGAGCGGAGCGTGCGCCTTGAGCGTGATCGTTGCCGGCGAAAACGAGCGGGCCGGCCGGCTCTACCGGCGCGCAGGTTTTGCCGCGGCCGCGAGCGAGCCGGTGGTCCCCTTTCCCGGCTACACTCACTCAGGCGATTGGATCCTTGTTGACAAAGCGATTAGGAGGCTCCGCCGAAAGCGGGCGATGATGAGCATGGAGAGCGCTGAGAGCCAATTCGATCTCGCCGTGATCGGCGCAGGACCCGGAGGCTATGTCGCGGCGATCCGCGCGGCACAGCTCGGGCTCAAGACGGCGATCGTCGAGCGCGAGCATCTTGGCGGCATCTGCCTCAACTGGGGCTGCATCCCGACCAAGGCGCTGCTGCGCACCGCCGAGCTCTATCACGCCATGCGGCCGTGCCGACGGAGTTCGGCCTCGCCTGCGACAATCTCCGCTTCGACCTCGCCGCGCGTGGTCGAGCGCAGCCGCGAAAGTCGCGGCGACAGCTCGCGAGCGGCGTCGCCTACCTGATGAAGAAGAACAAGATCGCGGTGATCGACGGGCAGCGCCGCGCTGAAGGGCGAGGGCAGCGTCGCGATCACCGGCAAGGACGGCGAGGCGCGCACCAGCATCGACGCCAAGCATATCGTGATCGCGACCGGCGCCCGCGCGCGCGGAGCTGCCGGGGCTCGAGGCCGACGGCAAGCTGGTCTGGACCTACAAGCACGCCATGGTGCCGCCGGCCTTTCCCAAATCGTTGCTGGTGATCGGCTCCGGCGCCATCGGCATCGAGTTCGCGAGCTTCTACCGCACGCTCGGCGCCGAAGTGACCGTGGTCGAGGCTGCTCGACCGCATCCTTCCTGCCGAGGACGCCGAGATCTCCGCCCTTGCGCGCAAGGCCTTCGCCAAGCAGGGCATGACCATCCATACCGGGACCAGCGTGGACGAGGCTCGTGCGGCACGACGACAGCGTCACGGCGACGCTTGGCGAAACCGGGACGGCACCGGCGAGACTGACCGTCGACCGCGTCATCCTCGCCATCGGCATCACCGGCAATGTCGAAGGACCTCGGCCTCGAAGAGCAGGGCGTCAAGATCGAGAAGGGCCACATCGTGGTCGACGAATGGGGCGCACCGGCAGTCCCGGCCTCTACGCCATCGGCGACGTGGTCAGTCCGCCTTGGCTTGCGCACAAGGCGAGCCACGAAGGCGTGCTGTGCGTGGAGAAGATCGCCGGCGTCGAGGGCGTTCACCCGCTCGACAAGACCGCCATTCCCGGCCTGCACCTATAGCGCCCGCAGGTCGCGAGCGTCGGCCTGACCGAGGAGGCGGCGCGCGCCGACAGGTCACGACCGTCAAGGTCGGCCGCTTCCCTTATTCCGCCAACGGCAAGGCGATCGCGCTCGGCGAGACCGAGGGCTGGTGAAGACCATCTTCGATGCCGAGACCGGCGAGCTTCTCGGCGCGCACATGATCGGGGCCGAGGTCACCGAGCTCATTCAGGGCTTCGCCGTCGCCAAGAGGCTCGAGACCACCGAGGCCGAGCTGATCGCCGTCCATCTTCCCCATCCGACGCTGTCGGAAATGATGTATGAGTCGGTGCTCGACGCCTATGGCCGCGCGCTTCACATCTGAGGCGCGCAAGCCAGCCGTCGGGGCCCGGGCTCGAGCCGGCGCCGAAGACAGGGAGCAGCGATATGACAATGATTTTCGACCTCATCATGTTTCTCGTCATCGGGCTGGCCGCCGGTGCCATCGCCTCCTTCTACATGGGGCGCCAGCAGGAGCTTGCTGCCGAACCTCGTCATCGGCATCGTCGGCGCCTTTATCGGCGGGTTCATCGCCAAGCTGCTCGGGCTCACCGCCTATAACGTCATCGGCGAGGTGGTCGTCGCCACCGCCGGCGCCATCATCTGCCTGTTCGTGTGGCAGCGCATTCGCGGGAAGTGATCCGCTCGTTGCGGGGCGAGCAGACCACCTATATTACGCGCGAGGCCCAAGAGTCGCGGGGCCGCGTCAAGGCGGGGCAGCTCGTTTCAACCGACGGAGGTTCGAAATGGAAAATGAGGCTCATGGACTCCTGTCCATGCCGGGGGTCGGCTTTTTCGGCATGCTCGTCATCGGCATCCTCGCCGGCTACATCGCCGAGAAGGTGACGGCGAGCGATCATGGCCTGCTCACCAATCTGCTCGTCGGCATCGCCGGCTCCTTCGTCGGCGGCTCGCTCGCCACGTTGCTCAACATCGCCTTCTATGGCTGGCTCGGCAATCTGATCGTCGCCACGATCGGCGCGATCCTTCTCTTGTGGGTGTGGCGGAGATTCAGGGGACCGTCGACAGCATAGATGGTAACCGTATTCACCAGCCAAGATCAGACGCGGCCGCGCCATCCGGAAAAGGCGCGGCTGCCAGATACCCCGGTGCTGCCCAAGCCCGATTGGATCCGTGTACGAGCGCCAGGGCCGCACGCCTTCGACGAAACCCGCAGCGTCTTGCGCCGGCATCGCCTCAACACCGTGTGCGAGGAGGCGGCCTGCCCAATATCGGCGAGTGCTGGGGCAAGCGGCACGCCACCGTGATGATCCTCGGCGACACCTGCACCAGGGCTTGCGCCTTCTGCAACGTGCGCACCGGCCGCCCCGGCGCGGTCGATCCGTACGAGCCCGCGCGCGTCGGCGCGGCAATCGCCGAGCTTGGCCTTTCCCATGTGGTGGTGACGTCGGTCGATCGCGACGATCTTGCTGACGGCGGTGCCGCGCATTTTGCCGCCACCATTGCGCGCCATCAGGACCGCAGGCACCGGCAACGACCGTCGAGGTGCTGACCCCGGACTTCTTGCGCAAGGAGGGGGCGCTCGAGATCGTCATGGCGGCGCGGCCCGACGTGTTCAACCACAATCTCGAAACCGTGCCGTCGCTCTATCGCGAGATCAGACCCGGCGCGCGCTACGATCACTCCTTGCGCCTGCTCGAGCGCGCCAAGGAGCTGGACGAAGCCGACGTTCACCAAGTCGGGCATCATGGTCGGCCTCGGCGAGACCACGGCCGAAGTCGCTTGCCGCTGATGGACGATCTGCGCGCGGCTCAGGTCGACTTCCTCACCATCGGCCAATATCTCCAGCCGACCCGCAAGCACGCGGCCATTGATCGCTTCGTGCCGCCTGAGGAGTTCGACGCCTTGCGCGCGGCGGGAGAAGCCAAGGGCTTCCTGCTCGTGGCGGCGAGCCCTCTCACGCGCTCCTCCTATCACGCCGCTGACGACTTCGCCCGCCTCAAAGCCGCTCGCCACGCAGCGCTCGGCCGCTAGGCGAAGCGGCCGATCGACTTTCATGCACGTCTACGAGACCAAGCACCCTGTCGCGCACTCGGCCGACGACATGTTCAAGCTCGTCGCCGACGTGGAGCTCTATCCGAAATTCCTGCCGCTCTGCGAGGCGTTGAAGCTCAAGCGCCGCGAGCGCCGCGACGGCAAGGACGTGCTCATCGCCACCATGACCGTCGGCTACAGGCTGATCCGCGAGAGCTTCACCACCGAAGTCATCCTCGACGCGGACGCCCGCACCATCCTCGTGCATTATCTCGACGGCCCATTCGCATTCCTCGAGAACCGCTGGATCTTCCGTCCGCATCGACGCCGCAAGCTTGCGAGATCGATTTCTATATCGCCTACAGCTTTCGCTCGCGCCTCTTGGAACGGCTGATGGGCGGGCTGTTCGACAGGGCGGTGCGCAAATATACCGACGCCTTCGAAGCGCGCGCCGACGCGATTTACGGCACCCGCTCGCCCTCGCTCGCCTCACAGCAATGAGGCAAGAAGCGCAAGCGCGCGGCGCACGCTTTCGCGCCTGATCTCGGCCCGGCCGATATCGCCGAGCAGAAGCCGCTCGTGGCTGACCGGCGCGTCGCGCACCGCCGCGGCGAGGTGCACGAGCCCGATCGGCTTCTCCGCCGTCCCGCCAGAAGGCCCGGCAATGCCGGTGATGGCGACGGCGAGCGTGGCGCGCGAATGGGTGAGCGCGCCGCCGACCATGGCGCGGGCAACGTCTTCGCTCACCGCGCCGTGCCGCTCGATCAGCCAGACGGGAACGCCGAGCATCTCGCTCTTCGCCGCGTTCGAATAGGTGACGAAGCCGCGATCGACCACGTCGGAGGAGCCGGGAATGGCGGTGAGCGTGGCGGCGAGCAGGCCGCCGGTGCACGACTCTGCGGTGGCGAGCAAGATCCCGCGCTCGGCGGCAGGCCTCGAGCAGCGCCGTGGCATCGGCGATGATCCGCTGGTCGATCATGAGCGGGTCGATCATCGGCGATCCGTCATGGCAGGCGGACCGTGGCGGTGGCCATGGCCGCGATCCCTTCGCCACGCCCGATGAAGCCGAGGCCTTCGTTGGTGGTGGCCTTGATGCTGATCGCCGCGACATCGAGGCCGAGGCACTCGGCGAGCTTCGCCCGCATCGCGTCGCGATGGGGCCCGATGCGTGGCGCCTCGCAGATGAAGGTCACATCGACATGCACGATCTCGCCGCCGCGCGCTTTGAGCCTGGCCACGGCGTCTTTGAGAAACAGCTCGGAGGCGGCGCCCCGCCAGCGCGCATCTGACGGCGGGAAGTGAACGCCGATATCGCCGTCGGCGATTGAGCCGAGCAGAGCGTCGGTCAGCGCATGCATGCCGACATCGGCGTCGCTGTGGCCGACGAGTTTCTTCTGGTGCGGAATGCGCACGCCGCACAGGATCACCGCATCGCCCGGCCCGAAGGCATGCACGTCGTAGCCTGTAGCCGACGCGTTGCGTGCCGAGCGCGCTCTGCGCCCGAAGTCGCAGGAGCTCGTCGGCGCTCGCGATGTCCTCGGCCGAGGTGAGCTTGCGATTGGCTTCCGAGCCTTCGACCAGCGCGACGTCGAGACCGTACCATTGAGCGATGCCGGCATCGTCGGTGAAGGCGGCGCCGTCTTTCGCCGCGGCGCGGTGCGCGGCAAGGATCGCATCGAAGCGGAAGCCTTGCGGCGTCTGCGCGCGCCACAGGTCATCGCGGGGAGCGTCCCGGTCGCGCGGCCCGCGCTTCCCCGCAGCAAGGTGTCGGTCACGGGAAGGCAGGGCAGGGCGCCGGCATGGCTGTCGAGGCTGAGCGATGACGCGGCCGATCAATCCGGCATCGACGAACGGACGCGCGGCGTCATGGATCAGCACGCGATCGGGAGGGTTGACGGCAAGCGCCTCGAGGCCCGAGCGGACCGGAGTCCTGTCGCTGCGCGCCGCCCGGCGATCGGCGGCCGCAACCGCGAAGAGAAGGGCTGCGAGGCGGCCTCGTAGAGCCCAGCATCCTCGGGATGAATCACCACGATCACGTCGTCTCACGCCAGGATGTCCGGCAAAGGCGGCGATGGCACGGGTCAGCATCGGCACGCCGCCGACCGGATAAATATTGCTTTGGGATCATGGCCTTAGGGCCAGAGGCCCTAACCCCGCGCCCCGCTGCCACGATCAAGGCGGTGACGCTCATGGAGAGGTACCCATAAGTAGTCTGGACAGTTTTGTGCACTGCGGCAAAAGTCTTATTGCTCCCGCGTTAAAACCTTCATATTCTGCACAATAAAAGATCATGGGGCCTTACTGCTTATTCTTTGTGCACAGCTGTGGTCGCCGGGGTTGAGAGGATACATCGCTTGAGCGCCTCTACCAAAAAACGAGCGTGCGGCGTCCGGTTCAAGCCGCGCCGATCCCGAGCGAAGCGCTGTTGAGCGCGCTGCCTCACCCGGTGCTTGTGATCGGCGAGGGACTGCACATCGAATACGTCAACACCGCCGGCGAAGATTTCTTTCAGATGAGCGCCTCGGTTCTCTGCAAGCGCAAGCTCACCGACGTCGTCGCCTTCGGCAGCCCGCTCATCGCGCTCGTCGAGCAGGTGCAGCGGAACGAAACCCACGTCAATGAATACGGCGTCGACCTCGGCTCCTACCGTTTCGATGCGCCGAAGCTTGTCGATCTCTACGGCGGCCCCGTGCCCGAGGCGCCCGGACGCGTGCTCATCATGCTGCAACAACGCAGCATGGCGCAGATGATCGAGCGTCAACTCACCCATCGCGGCGCGGCGCGTTCCGTCTCGGCTCTCGCCGCGGTGCTCGCCCACGAAATCAAGAACCCGCTGTCCGGCATCAGGGGCGCTGCACAGTTGATCGAAAACGAGCGTCCTGACTTCGACCGCACGCTCACGCAACTGATCTGCGCCGAAGTCGACCGCATCTGCAAGCTCGTGGACCGCATGGAGATCTTCGGCGACGAGCGGCCTCTGGCGCGCGAGCCGGTCAACATTCACGACGTGCTCGATCACGTGAAGCAGATCGCCGCCAACGGCTTCGCCCGCCAGATCAAGATCGTCGAGCATTACGACCCGTCGTTGCCGCCGGTGCCGGGGAGCCGCGACAAGCTCATCCAGGTGTTCCTCAATCTCGTCAAGAACGCCGCCGAAGCGATCGGCGAGGAACGCCCCGACGGCCAGATCACCCTCACCACCTCCTTCCGCCCCGGCGTGCGTCTCTCGGTTCCGGGAAGCCAGGCGCGCGTGAGCCTGCCGCTTGAGATCGCCGTGGAAGACAACGGCGCGGGCGTCCCGACCGACCTCATGCCGCATCTCTTCGATCCCTTCGTCACCACCAAGCCGTCAGGGACCGGCCTTGGCCTTGCGCTCGTGGCCAAGATCATCGGCGACCATGGCGGCATCATCGAATGCGACTCGCGCCCGAGGCAGACGGTGTTCCGCGCCCTGATGCCGATGGCCGACAGCGAAACAGCACAATCGGGGCATGCTTAAGAATATGGCCAAAGGCAATATTCTCATCGCCGACGACGACGCCGCGATCCGCACGGTGCTGAACCAGGCGCTCGCCCGCGCGGGCTACGCGCCGCGCGCCACCGGCAATGCGGCGACGCTCTGGCGCTGGATCAGCCAGGGGAGGGGATCTCGTCATCACCGACGTGCTGATGCCGGACGAAAGCGCCTTCGATCTCATCCCGCGGGTGAAGAAGCTCAGGCCCGAGCTGCCGATCATCGTGATGAGCGCGCAGAACACCTTCATGACCGCGATCACCGCGGCCGAACGCGGCGCCTACGAATATCTGCCGAAGCCCTTCGATCTGAACGAGCTCATCTCCGTCGTCGGGCGCGCGCTCGCCGAACCGCGGCGCAAAACGCCGCGGCTTGCCGCCGAGCCGAGCGAGGGCTGCCGCTGATCGGCCGCTGCCCGGCCATGCAGGAAATCTACCGCGTGCTGGCGAGGCTCACCCAGACCGACCTCACGGTGATGATCACGGGCGAGATCGGGAACCGGCAAGGAGCTCGTCGCCCGCGCGCTGCACGAATACGGCAAGCGCCGCAACGGGCCGTTCGTCGCCATCAACATGGCGGCGATCCCGCGCGAGCTGATCGAGATCGGAATTGTTCGGTCATGAGAAGGGCGCCTTCACCGGCGCGCAGAACCGGCACGTCGGACGCTTCGAGCAGTCGGAAGGCGGCACGCTGTTTCTCGACGAGATCGGCGACATGCCCATGGAGGCGCAGACCCGGCTGCTTCGCGTATTGCAGCAAGGCGAGTACACGACGGTCGGCGGCCGCACGCCGATCCGCACCAATGTGCGGATCATCGCCGCCACCAACCGTGATTTGCAGCAGCAGATCGACCAGGGCCTGTTCCGCGAAGATCTGTTCTACCGATTGAACGTCGTGCCGTTGCGCTTGCCGCCGTTGCGCGAACGGCTCGAGGATATTCCCGATCTCGTGCGCCACTTCCTCAACATCGCCGAGCAGGAGGGGCTTCCTCCAAGAGCTTCGAGCCGGCGGCCATCGAGCGGCTCAAGCGCTATCACTGGCCGGGAAACGTGCGCGAGCTGGAAAATCTCGTGCGCCGCCTCTCGGCGATCTATTCGCAAGACATCGTCACCGGCGAGATGGTGGAGAACGAGCTGGCAAGCGTCAGCCGCGCGCCCTTCAACGACACGACCGAGCGGACCGGCGACCTGTCGGAGTCCGTGGAGCGTTTCCTTTCGGACTATTTCATGGGTTTCGGTCAGGAGCTGCCGCCCTCCGGCCTCTATACCCGCGTTTTGCGGAAGGTCGAATTTCCGCTGATCACCGCGGCACTCGCGGCGACACGGGGAATCAGATTCGCGCCGCCGACCTGCTCGGGCTCAACCGCAACACTTTGCGTAAGAAAATTCGCGACCTCGGCATTAAGGTCATTCGTATCCCGGGCCTCTAGCCGCCTGGAATTTCGCCGAAAATTGAGCACCTTGGCGCCCGATGGTGCCAAATCGCCACACTTGTGCTCATGTCGCCAAGGCGCCACATTGTGATCTTATTGCATCAGACCTTGAGGCTCGCGTCCCTCATTGCGGCACAGTTGAGCGGGGAGAGGGGTTGAGTAGCTTCCTGCACCCATTGCGAAAACCCGCGGAAGCGCTGGGGCTTTGGCGTGCGCGCCAAGGCAAGGCGCAGCCGCGCGGCGAAGAGCCCAAATCTGAGCCGTCGATGGTGGAGGGCTCAGCCGCCGAACCCGCGCGGTCCGGCCGCCGGCTGCCCTTCACCCTTGGCCTCATCACCATGATCTTGTCGCTCGGCTCCGGCCTTGCGACCTACGCCATCCTCACCGGCCTCACCCCCATCGTGCCGACCCATCTCGTCGTGGTCGGCATGCTCCTCATCAACCTCGTGCTCGTGCTCGCGATGGTGATGATCATCGCCTGGCAGGTGACGGGGCTTTGGCTTGCCCGCCGCCGCCAGGTTGCCGGCGCGCAGCTGCATGTCCGCATCGTCAGCCTGTTCAGCGTCATCGCCGTGGTGCCGGCGATTCTGCTCGCGATCTTCGCCAGCGTCTCGCTCGACCGCGGGCTGGACCGCTGGTTCTCCACCCGCACCAAGTCCATCATCCAGACCTCGGTCGACGTGGCCACCGCCTATGTTCAAGAGCACGGCCAAGTGATCCGCGCCGACGCACTCGGCATGGCCAAGGACATTGACGAGGCGGTCAACCTCGTGAAATCGCGCCCGCAGGCCTTCGGCAATTTCCTGTCCGCGCAAGCCTCGATCCGGGCGCTGCCCATTGCCTATTTGATCGACGGCCAGGGCAAGATCCTCGCCACCGCGGCGACGCTCAAGGACGTCCCCTATGAGGCGCCTCCGACCCAGGCCATGGATCTCGCCAAGAGCGGTCAGACGATCGTGATCGCGCCGGGCAAGACGGCGATGGTCGGCGCCATCAAGGCGCTCGAGAATTTCAACGACACCTACCTCTATGTGGTCAGGCCGGTGAATGCCCAGGTGCTGCAGCAGCTGCGCGCGACCCGCGCCAATGTCGCCGAATATCAGCTGCTCGAGCAGCGCCGCGCCGGCGTGCAGGTGGCGTTCGGGCTCATGTATGTGGCGCATGGCGCTCACGCTGCTGCTCTCCGCCATCTGGATCGGCATGTGGTTCGCCAACCGCCTCGTGGCGCCGATCCGCCAGCTGATGGGCGCGGCGCAGCAGATCTCGCAAGGCAATCTCGACGTGGCGGTCAACACCAAGCCGGCCGACGGCGACCTCGCCGTGCTCGGCTCGACCTTCAACACCATGACCTCTGAGCTGAAGAGCCAACGGGATGCGCTGGTCGGCGCCAATTCGCACGCTCGACGAGCGCCGCCGCTTCATGGAGGCGGTGCTGTCTGGCGTGACCGCCGGCGTGGTCGGCGTCGACGCCGACGGCACCATCACGCTGGTCAACCGCTCCGCCGAGGAGCTGCTCGGAGCGAAGGAGAAGAACCTCACCGGCAAGCCGCTCGCCAGACGTCGTCCCCGAATTCGGCGCGCTGATGAAGCGTGCCCAGAAGCAGGGGAAGCGCCTGGTCACCGACCAAGTCTCGCTGTTGCGCGCCGGATCGGAGCGCAATTTCGCCGTGCGCGTCACCACCGAAGGAACCGCGCAGCAGGCGCAAGGTTATGTCGTAACCTTCGACGACATCACCGAGCTCGTCAGCGCCCAGCGCAGCACCGCCTGGGCCGACGTCGCCCGGCGCATCGCCCATGAGATCAAGAATCCGCTGACCCCGATCCAGCTTTCCGCCGAACGCATCCGCCGCAAATACGGCGATTCCATCACCAAGGATCGCGACGTGTTCGACCAGTGCACCGACACCATCATCCGCCAGGTGTCGGACATCGGCAGGATGGTGGACGAATTTTCGGCCTTTGCGCGCATGCCGAAGCCGGTGATGGAGCTGCACGACATCCGCGAGATCGTGCGCGAGGCCGTGTTCCTGTTCCAGGTAAGCCGGCCGGAGATCGCCTTCGAGCTCGACCTGCCGGAGAAGCCTACGGTCATGCTGTCGGATCGCCGGCTCCTCACCCAGGCCGTCACCAATCTGGTGAAGAATGCGAGCGAGGCCATCGACACGGCGCTCGAAGCCGAGCCGGATCGCGCCGACAAAGGGACATGTCATCGCCAAGGTGCGCAGCAAGGGCGACCGGCTGCAGATCACCGTGATCGATAATGGCTGCGGGCTCCCCGAGGAGAACCGCCAGCGGCTGGTCGAGCCTTACATGACCACCCGCGCCAAAGGCACTGGCCTCGGCCTGGCGATCGTGCAGCGGATCACCGAGCAGCACGGCGGAACCTTGCAGCTTGCCGACGCGCCGCGGCGCAACGGCAAAATTCAGGGAGCGTCGGTGCGCATGGACCTCCCGATCCGGGAGATGGACGAGGTGTCCACGACGACCGAGACAAATGCCGGGAACGGCGCCCGGCGCGAGACCAAGACACCCGAAGCGGCAGAATAGAGGAGGGAGCAACCCATGGCGTCTGACATCCTCATCGTCGACGACGAGGCCGACATCAGAGAGTTGATCTCCGGCATCCTCGAGGATGAAGGCCACGGTACGCGCCTGGCCAAGGATAGCGACGAGACGCTCGCCGCCATCGAGGAGCGCAAGCCGTCTTTCGTGATCCTCGACATTTGGCTGCAAGGCAGCAAGCTCGACGGGCTCGAGCTGCTCGACCGCGTCAAGCGGAGCCATCCCGACTTGCCGGTGGTGATCATCAGCGGCCACGGCAACATCGAGACCGCCGTCGCCGCCATCAAGCGCGGGGCTTACGACTATATCGAGAAGCCGTTCAAGGCCGACCGGCTCGTGCTGATCGTCGCGCGCGCGCTGGAAGCCTCGAAATTGAGACGCGAGAACCGCGAGCTGCGCGAGCGGAGCGCGTTACAGTTTCGAGATGATCGGCCGCTCCAGCGCCATCAACCAGCTTCGCCAGGCAATCGAGAAGGTGGCCCCCACCAACAGCCGCGTGCTCATCACCGGCCCCTCCGGCTGCGGCAAGGAGCTTGCCGCCCGCGTCATGCACATGAAGTCGGCGCGCGCCGACGGACCCTTTGTGGTGCTCAACGCCGCGGCCATGGTGCCCGATCGCGTGGAGCTCGAGCTGTTCGGCACCGAGGAGGGAGCTTGGCTCAGGCCCGCGCAAGGTTGGCGCGCTCGAAGAAGCGCATATGGGCTCGCTCTATATCGACGAGGTGAGCGACATGCCGCTCGAGACGCAAGGGAAGATCCTGCGCGTCCTCGTCGAGCAGCGCTTCCAGCGGCTGGGCGGCGGCCCCAAGGTGCATGTGGATGTGCGTGTCATCTCCTCGACCAGCCGCGAGATGCAGAAGGAGATGTCCTCAGGACGCCTGCGCGAAGATCTGTTCCACCGCCTGAACGTGGTCCCCATCCGCGTCCCCGGACTCTCCGAGCGCCGCGAGGACATCCCGGAGCTCGTCCGCTATTTCGTGCAGGCGATCTCGGTCGCGTCAGGCCTGGCGCCGCGCCGCATCGGCGAGGACGCCATGGCCGTGCTGCAGTCCCACGACTGGCCTGGCAATGTCCGCCAGCTCCGCAACAACATCGAGCGGCTGATGATCCTCGTCGGCGGCGACGCCGACTCGATCATCACCGCCGACATGCTGCCCGAGGAGATCATCTCGCCGGTGCCGCTGTCGCCCAACGGGGCAGGGGGCGAGCATCTGATGTCGCTGCCCTTGCGCGACGCGCGGGAGATCTTCGAGCGCGAATATCTGCTCGCCCAGGTCAACCGATTCGGGGGAACATCTCGCGCACGGCCGAGTTCGTGGGCATGGAACGCTCGGCGCTGCACCGCAAACTTCGCGCATTGGGTGTCAACTCCACCGAGCGTGGAGCGGCGCTCCGCTAGGCCTTAACCATGTTTCTCCAGAGTTTCCAAAGGCAAGTTGCATCAGGGCTCTTGCGGTAACGCCTCGCAATCGCGTCTAATATAGCCGGCCCGCAGGAAGACACATTTGGGGCCGCAACAAAGCATAAGCGTGGACCTAAGGGACGGGGAAGCCCATGGCAACAGAACGCGCGCAAAGTCTGCAAGACACGTTTCTCAATCACGTTCGCAAGGCAAAAGACGCCGCTCACGATATTTCTCGTGAACGGAGTGAAGCTGCAAGGCGTTGTCACCTGGTTCGACAATTTCTGTGTGCTGCTGCGCCGCGATGGACATTCGCAGCTCGTTTACAAGCATGCCATTTCGACCATCATGCCTGGTCAACCGATCCAGTTGACCGAGTTCGGCGACGCCGAAGCCGGAGACTAGTTGCGCCCGATTGATCCGAAAGCGCTGAAGCGCAAGAAGCGGCCCCTAGCCGACGGGAAGAAGACTGGCGTCTCGGCACGTCATCCCACCAAGGCGGTCGTGCTCGAGCCGGTGCTCGCCAAGGATCAGTCGCGCCCGACGGGGAAGGGCGAGCGGCGTTCCGCGCCGCCGCGTTCGCCTGAGGCGCGCCTCGAAGAGGCTCTTGGTCTCGCGCGCGCGATTGACCTCGAGGTGCGTGCTCAGCGGTCTCGTGCCGTTGCCGCGACCGCGGCCGGCGACCTTGTTCGGCTCCGGCAAGGTCGCCGAGCTTGAAGGCCTGATCCGCGCCGAGGGTGCGGAGCTCGTGATCGTCGACCATCCGCTCACGCCCGGTGCAGCAGCGCAATCTGGAGACGGCGTGGGGCGCCAAGGTTCTCGACCGCACCGGACTCATTCTCGAGATCTTCGGCGCGCGCGCGCGCACGCGGGAAGGGCGCCTGCAGGTCGAGCTTGCTCATCTCGTCTACCAGAAGAGCCGGCTCGTGCGCTCCTGGACCCACCTTGAGCGGCAGCGCGGCGGCTTCGGCTTTCTCGGCGGCCCCGGCGAAACCCAGATCGAAACCGACCGGCGCATCATCGGCGAGCGGATCGAGAGCATTCGCAGCGAGCTCGAGCAGGTGCGCCGCACGCGCGCGCTGCACCGGAAATCGCGGGCGAGGGTGCCCTATCCTGTCCGTGGCTCTCGTCGGCTACACCAATGCCGGCAAGTCGACCCTGTTCAATGCGCTGACCGGCGCCGGCGTGCTCGCCGAGGACACGCTGTTCGCCACGCTCGATCCGACCCACCGCGCCATTCGCCTGCCGCATGGCTCAAAGGCCGTGCTCTCCGACACGGTGGGCTTCATCTCCGACCTGCCGACCATGCTGATCGCCGCCTTCCGCGCCACGCTGGAAGAGGTGGTCGAAGCCGATCTGATCCTGCATGTGCGCGACATCGCCGATGAGGCGAGCGCGCATCAGCGCACCGACGTCAATGCCATCCTTGCCGAGCTCGGCGTCGATGCCGAGGCCGAGCCTGCGGCGCCTGCTCGAAGTCTGGAACAAGGCCGATCGGCTCGACGCGGCCGCGAAGCGCCGCATCGAGAATGAGGCTGCACGCGATCCCACCCGCCCTTGCCTCGTCTCGGCCGTGACGGGCTATGGGCTCGAGGCGCTGCTCGGCGAGATCGAGACGAGGCTCAATCGTGACCCGCGATACGCTCGATCTCGTGCTTCAGCCCGATGAGGGCGCGCTCTCCAACTGGATCTACGAGAATTGCGAGGTGATCGACCGCTCCGATCTCGGCGACGGCGTCACCCATTTGCGCATCCGCGTGGCGCCGGAGAAGCGCTACCGGCTCGCCCGCCTCGCCGGCACTGACGCGGCTCGGCATTGCCGCGGCGGAGTAGCTATCCTTACCGGCTCTCTTTCCGGCGGTCTCGCCGGCCTTCGCCTCATCCCAGAGCTGGTCCATCTCTTCGAGTGTGGCGTCTTCAGGTGTGCGGCCTTCGGCGCGGAGCGCAGCCTCGATGCTGCGAAACCGCCGCACGAATTTCGCGTTGGCATCGCGCAAGGACGCCTCCGGATCGACGCCGAGATGGCGCGCGACATTCGCCATGACGAACAGGAGATCGCCGAACTCCTCGGTGACTTTCTGTGAAGGCGCGCCCGTCTCGCGCTTCTCGTCCGCGATCGCGGCTTTCAGCTCTCCGATTTCCTCTTCGAGCCTTGGCGAGCACTGGCGCAAGCGACGGCCAGTCGAACCCAACCTTCGCCGCACGCGATTGAAGCTTCACGGCGCGGGTGAGCGCGGGCAGGGCGAGCGGCACATCGTCGAGCAAAGACCCCGCCTCGTCTCCGACGCGCCGCGGCGCCAGAGCGGCGCAGCCACGAGTGGCCTTCTCCTCGGCCTTGATGCGCTCCCAGGTGCCGCTCGTCAGAAACGCGTCCCTCAGGCTCGCATCCTCGAACACATGCGGGATGCCGCCGGATCATCTTCGCGGTGATGGCGTCGACCACGTCGCCGAAGCCGAAGCGTCCGTCTTCCTCAGCCATGCGGGCGTGATAAACGACCTGCAGCAAGAGATCGCCGAGCTCATCCTTGAGCGCGTCGAGATCGCTCCGCGCGATGGCGTCGGCGACCTCGTAGGCTTCTTCGATGGTGTATGGCGCGATGCTCGCGAAGGTCTGCTCGCGATCCCACGGGCAGCCCGTCTCAGGGTCGCGCAGCCGCGCCATCACCCGCAGCAAATCGCTCGATGCGATAGGGCCGGGGCGGGTTCTCAGCCATGAAGCGGGGCTGGCGAAGCGCCGGCGGACGCCTCGCGCCGTGCGCCGCATTTCCTTAACGCCAACAAGGGGATAGCCGAAAGGCTCCGAACCCGCCCGCATCCTGAGATTCGCATAAGGTATATTATGGAAAATTATTGGTAGGGCCGAATTGAGGGACGGAGCGGCAGCGCCGGGAGGCATCGCGGCCTCAGTGCTTCTCGTAATGGTCGCGGATGAGTTGGTCGAGCAGACGCACGCCGAAGCCTGATCCCCAGCTGCGATTGATCTCGCTGTCGACCGACGACATCGCGGTGCCGGCGATGTCGAGATGCGCCCACGGCGTTCCTTCCTTGACGAAGCGCTGGAGGAACTGCGCGGCGGAAATCGAGCCGCCCCATCTGCCGCCGGTGTTCTTGATGTCGGCGACCTTCGAGTCGATCATCTTGTCGTATTTCGGTCCGAGCGGCAGCCGCCACAATTTCTCGCCGGTGGCGTTGCCGGCGTCGATCAGCCGGTTGGCAAGCTCGTTGTTGTTGCTGAACAGCCCGGCGTGCTCCTTGCCGAGCGCGACCATCACCGCACCGGTTAACGTCGCGAGATTGATCAGCGCCTTCGGCTTGAAGCGCTCCTGCGCGTACCAGAGACAATCCGCAAGCACCATCCGTCCCTCGGCGTCGGTGTTAAGAACTTCGATAGTGGTTCCGGACATGGCGGCGACGATGTCGCCCGGCCGCTGCGCGGTGCCGCTCGGCATGTTCTCGACGAGACCGATGATGCCGACGGCGTTCACCTTCGCCTTTCGCTCGGCAAGCTCATGCATGAGACCGACGACGCAGGCAGCGCCCGCCATGTCGCCTTTCATGTCCTCCATGCCGGCAGCAGGCTTGATCGAGATGCCGCCGGTATCGAAGGTGACGCCCTTGCCGACGAAGACGACGGGATCGCCGCCCTTGGCGCCGGCCCCTTCCACTGCATCACCACCACATGGCTCGGGCGCGCGCTCCCCTGCCCCACGGCGAGCAGCGCGTTCATGCCGAGCCGCTGCAGCGTCTTCGGTGCAAGCACGGTCACCTGGACGCCGACCTTGGTGAGCGCCTTGGCGCGCGGCGGCGAACTCAGCGGGCCCGAGCACGTTCGCCGGCTCATTGACGAGATCGCGGGCGAGCGTCACGCCATTGGCGATGGCGCGCGACGCTCCGTAGAGCCTCGTCGCCGCGCGCGGATCGGCGGTGTGAATGACGATCTTCTTCAGCGTCTTGTCGTTGGTCTCGGCCGCGGCACCATTCTTCTTCTTCGGCTTCGACTTGTACTTTTGAACTTGTAGCCGCGCAGCGCCGCGCCGAGCGCGAAGTTGGCGGCGTCCTCAGGCGCGATGCCCTTGCTCGCGCCGTCAAGCACGATATGCGCGGTTGCGCCCTCTTTACCGGTGAGCAATCCGCGCACGGTACCGCCGAGATTGAGCCAATCCTCGGCGCTGTAGTCCGCCGTCTTCCCCGCCCCCATCAGCACGAGCCGCGAAAATTTCAGTCCAGCTGGCGCGAGAAGATCGACGATCGACTCCTTCTTGCCCTTGAAGCCGCTGATATTTGCCGCACGCGACAAAAGCCCCTTCGACTCCTTGTCGAGGTCCTTGGCCGCGGGTGAGAGCTTGGGTCCCTCCTCGGCGAGGACGACGGCGACGCCCTCCTGGGGCAGGCTGAGATTGGCAAAGGAAATCGTGGTCTCGTCGCTCACGCGCGGGCTCCCTGTGGTTGTGACCCCTCGCTCCCTTGTCAAAATGGCCAGAAAAGCGCCGCAAACGCGCCTCGGTTCGCGCGCTCATCTGATGCAGTCTTGCAACAGCGGGAGGGAATTCAAGACGCTCTTCCTAGTTCCTGCGGTGATGGAATGCAAGCTGGCCGAAAAAGCCGAAATTCGGCCATTTTAGCCTGATGAGAATCGTATTCGACACGAGGCGGTTGGCGCGTCTTGGGGAATGCCAGCCGGCAAGGTGTTGATCGGGGACCTTAGAGAAGCGGCATGACCCTTTTCAGCCGATATGTTTTTCGGCAGGTGGCGAATGCGTTCGTCATCATTCTGGTTACCCTGACCACCATCGTCTGGCTCGCTACCGCCCTGAAACAGCTCGATCTTATCGTCTCGCAGGGACAGGGCTTCGTGCTCTTCCTGAAGATGACGGTTCTCAGTCTTCCGAGCCTGATGGCGCTGATTGCGCCCAATGCGATGCTGATGGCGTCGCTCTACACGCTCGACCGGATGAACGGCGACAGCGAGCTGATCGTGATGACCGCCGCCGGCGCCCCGTTTGGCGAGATCGGCGCCCCCTTCGTGGTCCTCGCCGCCATGGTCTGCGTGGTGATCCTGATCTGCAATCTCTGGGTGATGCCGGCAAGCATGCGGGCGCTGCGTGCCCTGATCACCCAGGTCCGCACCGACGTGATCTCGCAAGTCCTTCAGCCTGGCCGATTTTCCAGCACCGAGCCGGGGCTTACCTTTCATATCCGCGACCGCTCGCCGACCGGCGATCTGCTCGGGCTCCTCGTGCATGACGAGCGCGACGACAAGCTGGTGATGAGCTACCTCGCCGAGCGCGGCCGCATCATCAGCAATGACGACGGCGCCTATCTCGTGATGTTCGACGGACACGTTCATCGCTACGAGGTGAAAGATCCCTCTAAAGGCGTGCAAATCGTCGCCTTCGACCAATACGTCCTGAATATTTCCGATCTCAACCCCAAGGATACGGGAAGTAAAGAACTTCGCCCGCGCGAGCGTTATCTTAGTGAATTGCTCAGCCCTGATCCTAAGTTATTGAAAAACAAAGGCGCCGCCGGTCAGCTGCGCACCGAGCTGCACGACCGCTTCTCGACCCCCTTCTATCCGCTGCTTTTCGCCTTCCTTGCCGTGGCCGTTCTCGGCCATGCGCGCACCACTCGCGAGAGCCGCTGGGCGCAGATCCTTGTGGCTGCCGGAATCGCCGTGGGCCTAAGGGTTTCCGGGCTCACCGCCTCCAATTTGGTCACCTTGAGCGCGGGAGCAACACCTCTCGTCTATGTTATTCCAATTGGGGCGATTATCGTTGCGGCCTTAGTGGCGCACGTTAGAATGTCGCCAGAACTTCGGTCCAAGCTGAGTCTCCAGCTTAAGTTCGTACCAGACAACATAAAATTCTGGACCGGTCGGGGGATTGTGGCGAAGTGAAAGCGCAGATGCCAGGCATCAGTGCAGCGGGGACGCTCGCCCGCTATTTCTCGTTGCGCTTCCTCATCGCAATGCTTGCGATGTTCGCAATCTGCTGCGTGCTGATCTTCTTCGTCGATTTCATCGAGATGCTGCGGCGCGCCGGCAACTACGACAGCGATGTTTCCGGCTTCTTGCTCGCCTGGATGACACTGCTTCGTCTGCCGTCCTTCTCCGAGCTCACCCTCCCCTTCGCCGTGCTGATCGGCACGGTTGGTATTTTCCTGATGCTGAGCCGCTCTTCGGAGCTGGTCGTCGTGCGCGCCGCCGGCGTATCGGTGTGGCAATTCATGCTCCCCGCCATGATCGTTGCCTTCCTGCTCGGCATCGTGTTCGTGACGCTTTACAATCCTCTCGCCGCCAGTGCCCGCGCCGAAGCCGAGCGGCTCTACGCCAAGGCCTTCGACCGCGAAGACACGCTGCTCAAGACCAAGAACGCCGGCGCTTGGCTGCGCGAGGATGGCGCCGACGGTCCGTCCGTGCTCCACGCCACGCGATCGTCCAATCAAGGCCTCGAGCTCACCGGCGTCACGGTGTTTCAATACGCTCCGGATGAATCCCCGACGGAGCGCATCGAGGCGCGCAAAGCGATCCTCAAGGACGGCCGCTGGGAACTTGAGGACGCCTGGGTTAGTGCCGTGGGCGGCGAGCCCACTCTGTACAAGCATTATCTGCTCAGCACCTACCTCACCCCGACGCAGGTGCGAGACACCCTCGGCACTGAGTACTCGATTTCGTTCTGGGATCTCCCGAACTTCATCGAGATCGCGGAGCGGGCGGGACTGCCCGCGACGCAATACCGCGTGCAGTATCAGCTGCTTGCTGTCGCGGCCTTTCTTTGCTCATGACCATGGTGCTGATCGCGGCCACCTGCTCGCTCAGGGCGTTCCGCTTCGGCAATGTTCAGCTCAACGCATTGGGAGGAATCGCCGCAGGATTTGCCTTCTTCGTCCTCGCCGAAGTCTCGCGCAACTTCGCCATGGCAGGACTGACCTCGGCTATGGCCGCAGCCTGGGTTCCGGTCATCATCGCGGCGAGCTCTCGCGCTCACCGTGCTCTTGTCACAAAGAGGACGGGTGATGATGCTCGGCAACAGATCACTCATGCGCACGCGCCGGGCTGAGCCCGGCCTCGCCGCGTCTAAGGCCCCCGCCTTGGAGCGTGGATACGGGCGCTGTTTGTCTGCCTGCTCGCCGGCTTCTCTCGCCTTCAGCACGCACGGTGCCTGCCGTCGGCGCCCAGAAGCAGAAGCAAAGCGACCTCGGCACCATTCTGAAGCCGCCCAAGGTGGACTCGACCGAGCCCATGCTGCTGCAGGCCGACGAGATGATCTACGACAACGAGAACAACCGCGTGACGGCCAAAGGCAACGTCGAGATCTATTACGGCAACTACACGCTGCTTGCCGATCAGGTGATCTACGACCGCAACGCCAATACGCTCGCGGCGCAGGGCAACGTGCGCATCAAGGATCCCGAAGGCGCGATCATCACCTCGAACCAGATGACGCTGACCGACGACTTCCGCGACGGCTTCATCGATGCGCTGCGTGTCGTGACCAAGGACGATACGCGCATCGTCGCGCAGACCGCCTCGCGTGAAGCCGGCAACGTCACGGTGTTCCACAACGGCTGGTTCACGCCTTGCAAACCTTGCGAGGAGAACCCGACAAACCGCCGACCTGGCGCATCCGGGCGAAGACCATCATTCACCGCAAGGACGAGGCGACGATCACCTATCGCAACGGATTCTTTGACTTTTTCGGCGTGCCGATCATCTGGGTCCCCTACTTCCAAAGCGCCGATCCCACGGTGAAGCGCAAGTCTGGGTTCCTCATGCCGATGTACAGCCAGTCCGACCGGCTGGGCACGACGGTCACCGTGCCGTACTACTTCGCGCTCTCCGACCATTACGACTTCACCTTCGCCCCGATGTACACCTCGGAGCAGGGCATCCTCTGGCAGGGCTCGTGGCGCCAGCGCCTGGCGAGCGGCGGCTATCGCGTCGACCTTGCCGGCGTGTTCAACGACGGCTCGTTCGAGTTCCCGAAGGACATCGATGGCGACTTCCGCGGCAGCGTCGTCACCCAGGGCAAGTTCGCGCTCAATCCCTATTGGGCCTGGGGATGGGACGCGCATCGCCGCATCGGACGATACGTTCCGACGCTTCTACGGCCTCGACAGCGAGATCAAGACCGACCGAATCTCACAGCTCTATCTCGAGGGCCTGCACGACCGTAACTATTTCGGCATGAGATTCTATCAAGACCAACAACCTGCTCTCGCACTCGCGATCCCCTTGCCGACGCGACGGTTTATCCGATCATCGACTACGACTACATCCTCAAGAACCCGATTATCGGCGGCGAGGTCAGCTTCAACTCGAATGTGATGGCCTTGTCCAACGCCGACGGCACGGATTCGAACCGCCTAATCGTTGAGGCAAACTGGCGGCGGCAGATGATCGACCGCATCGGCGAGGTGTTCACGCCGTTCGCGCGAATTCGCGGCGACCTTTACGGAGTGAATGAATTCGTCGATCCGGAAACGGATCTCAATTCGAGTGGGGCGCTGGGGCGCGGCGTTGCTGTTGGCGGTGCCGAGTACCGCTATCCTTTCATCGCCACGACCGGCAGCGTCGCCCATGTCTTCGAGCCGATTGGCCAGATCATCGGTCGACCCGATTCTGTCGGCATCGATCAGTCGGAGATTCCCAACGAGGACGCGAAGAGCCTCGTTTTCGACGACACCATCCTGTTCGACATCGACAAGTTCTCCGGTTACGACCGCATCGAGACCGGCACCCGCGCCAACGTTGGCGGGCGCTACACGGCGCAATTCGCGAATGGCGCCTATATTCGCGCCGTGGCTCGGCGAAAGCTATCAGCTCGCTGGCCAGAACCGCTTCGACGATCGAACAGCGGTCTTGGCACCAGGTCCTCCGACTATGTGACCGGCCTCTACATCCAGGCGGCACGCTATTTGTCGCTCGTGGGGCAGGCGCGTTTCAACCAAGATACGTTCGATCTGATGCGCACCGATCTCGGCGCCGACGGCGAACGTAGGCCCGGTCGACATGTCGTTGAACTACGCCGAGGTCGCACCTGATGCCGTATCGCCCGACTTCACTACGACGTCACGCCACCACGACGCCGACCACACGACGCCGACCACCAACCAGCAGAGACAACAAGAAATTGTCGGCAAGGGTGCTCTCTCGCTGACTGACACCTGGGCTTTGCTTGGTGCTTTACGCTACGATTTAGAAAACGCGCAAACGATCAGCGACGGCGTCGGTACTACGGTATCAAGACGACTGCTTGACGCTGGCCGTCACCTACGAACAGACCAACATTCAGGACCAGGATATCCAGCCCGAGCAACGAGTGATGGTGAATTTAGCGCTGAAATATCTCGGCACCTATCAATTGCAGACAGACGCTTTCGGCGCGTTCGGCCCGGACGTGTCGAACACGAGCGATTAGAAGGCGAGAGCCCGCGTCCGTCCCCGACCGGCGCGAGGACAGCCTTCAACAGTGGTGGCGTATTTGAACGAGACCCGATGCACCTGCATTGCGGTGAGCGCGGTGCTTGCCGTCTTGGCTGGGCTGATCGGTTTGCCTTGTGCTGCACAGGCGCAAACCGAGCAGTCGATTGTCGTGCTCGTCAACGACGATCCGATCACCGTCTATGACGTCGAGCAACGCCAGCGGTTTCTCGCCGTCACGACCCAAGAACAGCCCTCCCCGGCCTTGAAGAAAAAGGCCACGGACATGTTGATCGAGGAGCGCTTGCAAATACAACAAGGGCGAAAGCTCGGTATTACGCCTGACGAAGACGAAGTGAACAAGGTGCTGGTCGGCATGGCGACAAAACAACAAGATGAGCCCCGACCAGCTTGGCGCCGCGCTCGGCCAGATGGGCGTGAACATCAAGACTCTCAGGGATCGCATCAGGTCTCAGGTGGTATGGCAGGATGTGGTGCGAAAGAAATTCCGCCGCGACGTGTCGATCGGCGAGGCCGACGTCGACAGGGCGCTCACCGACGCAGGCGACCAGGGCAAGCCGAAGGAGGAGACCACGCTGCAACTGCGCCAGGTCAGGTACGAGATCCCGACCGAAGCGGATCAAGCGGCGATCGCCAAGCAGCTTGCCGCGATCGAAGCCGTTCGCGCCAAGGTGCAGTCTTGCTCCAACATCTCGACGCTCACCAAGGACATCAAGGGCTTCAAGGTTAAAACCCTGCAGGATCAGCTGCCGGGCTCGCTCGGCCAGCCGATGCGCACGCTGGTGATGAACGCGAAGGTCGGTCAAATGACTCCCCCACCCTCTCCGGCTCGGCCATCGAGGCTTACGCGGTTTGCGGCAAGCACGCCGTCAAGGGCGATCCGGAGAAACGGCAGCAGGCCCAGGTGAAGCTCATGGAACAGGAGCTCGGGATCAGGGCCGAAGGCCTGTTGCGCGACATGCGCCAGGACGCGTTCATCGAGTACCGGTGAGCGCGGTTTCGGGTGACGCGGGCGCCGGATCGGCCTAAAGACACTGCGCCAATCACACAGTCCGGGCGTGCTGCCCTGAGCGGCAGCTGAGAAATCGCTGCGGAGCGTCTTGCCGATGGCCGGGTCGCAATGGACAGTGCCGAAAGACCGCTTGCCCTCACGCTCGGCGATCCCGCCGGGATTGGCCCCGACATAACCCTTCTTGCCTTTCAGGCGCGTCGGAAGCGCGCCGGTTCCGCCCTTCGTGTTGATCGGCGACCCAAGGGTGCTGGCCGAGCGGGCCCGCGCGCTCGATCTCGACATTGAGATAAAGACCGTCGGTGAGGCGAGCGAGGCACCTCTCTCTTTGCCAAGACCTTGCCGGTGCTGCCCGTCTCTGTCGCCGGCGATGTGGTTGCCGGACGCCCTGACTCCGCCGCGGCGGCCGCGGTTCAGCGGTCGATCGAACGGGCCGTTGAGCTCGTCCGCGCCGGCACGGCGAGTGCCGTGGTCACCAACCCGATCAGCAAGGCGACCCTGATCCACGCGGGCTTCGGCTTCCCGGCCATACCGAGTTTCTCGCCAAACTTGCCGGGCTCGGTGCCTCCGACGCGGTGATGATGCTCGTCGCGCCGGAGCTGAAGGTGGTGCCGGTCACCATCCACATTCCGCTCAAAGAGGTGATGGGTGCACTCGACGAGGGGCGCATCGTCAAGACGCTGCTGATCACGGCGCGCGACCTGCGCGCTATTTCGGCGTGGCGCGGCCGCGCATCGCCGTCGCCGGCCTCAACCCCCATGCCGGAGAGGACGGCACCATGGGGCGCGAGGAGATCGAAGTGATCGTGCCCGCCATTGCGGCGGCGCGCCGCCAAGGCCTCGACGTGACCGGGCCCTATTCCGCCGACACTCTGTTCCACGCCGAGGCGCGCAAGACCTACGACGTGGCGGTGGCCATGTATCACGACCAGGCCCTCATCCCGATCAAGACCGCTTGCCTTCGACTTGGGCGTCAACGTCACCCTTGGACTCCCTTCGTGCGCACCTCGCCGGACCACGGCACGGCTTTTGCGCTTGCCGGCACCGGTCAAGCAAGCCCGCGCAGCCTGGTCGAGGCCTTGCGGCTCGCCGATGCCATGCAGGCCCGCACGGACGCCAAGCCTTGAGCACGCCGGACGGGCTGCCGCCGCTGCGCGACATCATCCGCGCCTCCGGGCTCAGCGCGCGCAAGAGCCTCGGTCAGAATTTCCTGCTCGATTTCAACCTCACCCGCCGCATCGCCCGCGCCGCCGGGCCGCTCGAAGGAACGACCGTCGTCGAGGTTGGCCCAGGGCCGGGTGGTCTTACTCGGGCGCTGCTTCTCGAAGGTGCCGCGCGGGTGATCGCCATCGAAAAGGACGAGCGCTGCCTCCCCGCCCTGCGCGACATCGCTGATGTCTATCCGGGACGGCTCGACATCGTTGCCGCGGATGCGCGCGAGGTCGACTATGGCGCCTTAAACTTGCGGGCGCCCGCGCGCATCGTCGCCAACCTGCCCTACAGCGTCGCCACGCCGCTCCTCATCGGCTGGCTCAAGACCGAAGCCATGGCCGCCTTGGTTCGATCGGCTCGTGCTCATGTTTCAGCGCGAGGTCGCGCTCCGCATCGTGGCCAAGCCGGGCGGCAAGGACTACGGGCGTCTCGCCGTGCTCAGCCAATGGCGCACCTCCCCGCGCATTCTGCTCACCCTTCCCGCCGCCGCCTTCACGCCACGACCAAAGGTCGATTCCTCTCTCGTCGAGCTCGTGCCGAAAGAGGCTCCGCATCCTGCATGTGACGTCGCTGCGCTGGAGCGGGTGACGGCGGCGGCCTTCGGCCAGCGGCGCAAGATGCTGCGCTCCTCCTTGCGGCAGGTCACGCCCGACACCGAAGCCCTGCTGCGGAGAGCTTGGCATCGATCCAAAGGCGCGGGCCGAGGAGCTTGAGATCGCCGATTTCTGCCGGATCGCCAACGCGCTCGGCGCTAGAGCTTCACTTGCGTCATTCCGACGAAAGTCGGAATCCAGCGCGCGAAGCGCAAAAAAACTGGATACCGGCTTACGCCGGTATGACGAGACTTGGAGAGCACGGCGACAGAAGCGGGCGCTAGAGCTCGGCCAAGAGGTTCTGCACGAAGTCCTTGAGCCCGGTGAGCCGCGAGGCGCGCAAGCGCTCGGCGGCGAGGATGGCGCGGAGCGCGCATCGAGCGCTGGTCGAGGTCGTGGTTGATGACGACGTAGTCATAGTCGTGCCAGTGCTGGATCTCGTTGCTTGCCCCGCGCATGCGCCGCCGCACGACCTCCGGCGGATCCTGGGCGCGCTCATTGAGGCGCCGCTCCGAGCGCCGTCGCCCGAGGGCGGCAGAATGAACACCGCGACCACGTCGTCCTTGGCGCTCTCGTCGCGCAAGCTCTGCGCGCCCTGCCAATCGACGTCGAACAGGACGTCGCGGCCCTCAGCCAAGGCACGCTCGACCGGCTCGCGCGGCGTGCCATAATAATTGTCGAACACCACGGCCCATTCGAGAAACTCGCCGCGATCGCGCATGCGCGCAAAGGTGTCGCGATCGACGAAGTGATAGTCCTTCCCTCGACCTCGCCCTTGCGCTGCTTCGCGCGTCGTGCAGGAGATCGACATCTCCACGCCTGGCTCCGCGTCGAGCAATCGGCGGGCGAGCGTCGTCTTCCCCGCGCCGGAAGGCGAGGACAGCACCAGCATCAGACCTCGTCGCGTGGGCTCCATCGCTCGCCTCACTCGATGTTCTGAACCTGCTCGCGCAACTGATCGATCACCGACTTCAGCTCGAGCCCGGCCCGGCTGATCTCGATGTCGGAGGCCTTCGAGCAGAGCGTGTTGGCCTCGCGGTTGAATTCTTGCGTCAGAAATTCGAGGCTGCGGCCGACCGGTTGATCTTGCGCGAGAAGCTCCTTTGCCGCGGCCACATGGGCACGCAGGCGGTCGAGCTCTTCCTGGATGTCTGACTTGGCGGCGAGCAACAGCGCCTCCTGGTGGAGCCGTTCGGGATCGAGGCCGGCGCCTGTCTCGATGAGACGCTTCACCTGCTCAGTCAAGCGCTGCAAGATGGCCTCCGGCTGGCGGCCGGCAGCGCTCGCCGCGCGCTCGACAAGGCTTGCGATCTGGTCGAGCTGATTGGTCATGACCTCGGCAAGCCTCGCGCCTTCCGCCGTTCGCCCGGCGACAAGCTGGTCGAGCGCGGTGCCGAGTCCTTTGAGCAGCGCTGCCTCGAGCTTCGCATGCGCCTCCTCGCCTCTCCTCGCCCTCAACCACCTCGACCACGCCGCGCATGGCGAGCAGCGTATCGAGATTCGGCGCCTCTTTGTGGGTCAGCGCCTGGGCGCGCTCGGCCGCGGCGAGCGCCTGGACCAACGCAGCTTCGTTCAGGCGAATGGCGAGCTCTCCGGTTTCCCGGCGCAGCGTGAGATTGAGCGTGCAATTGCCGCTGGCAAGCGCGTCCTGGGCGAGCGATCGCGCCTTGATCTCGAGCCCTTCGAGCCCCGATGGCATGCGGACGCGAAGCTCAAGCCCGCGCCCATTGACGCTCCGCACCTCCCAATGCCAGCTCGTCTCGCCATGGACGCCTGAGCTGCGGCCAAATCCGGTCATGCTTTTCAGCGTCATGCGCGTTCAACCTCATGGCCGTCCGCAAGCTCCGCGGACGACCGTTATATGCCGAGTCGGGAGGGATTCGGCGAGCGGAACGCCGGCACCCCGGCGACAACGTTAACAGGACAAGGAGGAGGGCGCAAAGGCCTTAGCGCAGGGGATTGCGCCGCGGCAACGGTATCTCCGCGCCGGCGCCAGCGTCCGGCGTGGCCCCAGGGTCGCTCTCGGTCTCGCCCGCTGCAGCGCCGGGCGCAGGCGAAATCCCGGCCGAAGAGCGCAAATTCACGAGAGCATCGGGCGCCACAAGCGTGCCTGAGCCGCTCCGGCCGCAGGACTGGTCCCCGTGGCTGGAGCGGGGCGCCGGGCGAAGTCTTGGGGACGCTGCCGTCTGGCATAGGCTTCCCACCGGCAGCGGCGGCGGCAGCGGCAGCAGCGGCTTCCGCGCGCTTCCTGCTCGCGCAGGGTCCGCTCGACCTGACGCCACTTCGCGACATTCTTATTATGCTCATCGAGGCTTGGGGCGAAGGCGTGCCCTCCGCTGCCGTCGGCCACAAAATAGAGATCCTTGGTCTTGGCCGGCTTCAGCACCGCCTCGATCGCCGCCCGCCCCGGATTGGCGATCGGCCCCGGCGGCAGCCCGTTGATCTTATAGGTGTTGTACGCGGTGTCGCGATCGAGCTCTTCCTGCTGGATGGGATGGTCGAGCACGCCTTTGCCTCCCACCAGCCCGTAGATGATGGTGGGGTCGGATTGCAGCCGCATCTTCTTCCTGAGCCGGTTCTGATACACGCTGGCGATGAGCGGCCGCTCGTCGGCCCGGCTCGTCTCCTTCTCAACGATGGACGCGAGGATGATCGCCTCTTCCGGAGTTTGCACCACGATGTCGGGGTCGCGTTCCTCCCACATCTTGGCGAGGAATTTCTTCTGAGCGATCTGCATCCGCTCGATGATGTCCTGGCGGCTGTCGCCGATCTGGAACCGGTAGGTGTCGGGCAGCAGCGTTCCTTCGGCGGGGATCTCGGTGATGTCGCCCTTCAGATCTGGGCTGGCCTGGATGCGCTCGACGATCTGCTGGCTGGTGAGCCCCTCGGCCAAAGTGACCTTGTGGGCGATCGACTTGCCCTCGACCAGCGTGTCGAGCACCTGGCGCATGCTCGCCTGTTTGCGGAACTCATACTCGCCGGCCTTCAGCGCGCCGGTGCCGCGCAAATACATAAAGTAGATGATGCTGGTCATGAACAGGCCGCGGTCGGTGATGACCTCGTCGCGTTCGAGACGCTCGGCGATGCCGCTCACCCCCTCGCCCTTCGGAATCACCACCACGGTGGAGGCAGGCAAGGGACCGGGCCGGTCGAACTGAATCCTGAAGAAATAGAACAGCACGAAAACGACGCAGACCGTAAAGAAGGTGAGCAAGAACAGCGCATTGAAGAATGCGAGCACCGGGTGCATGCGCCAGGGCTCACGCTCGGGAAACTCCGGCGGGCGGACCGGCTCAAGCGCTTCGTAGGGGCTGCGTGGCGGCGTGTCGAAATTCCGCATCGCGCGTTCCGCGCGCTCGCGCGCATCGTTGTCGCTCGCCGTCGACGAGGAGTCGCTGGTCACGGACATTGCCTTAATGCCCCGCGCGGGAACTGCTTATCCACTTGGCGTGAGAATATGGCGAAAGGGAGGTTCGGCTGGCAAGCGAGGCGGCTTCGATCAGGCGTCGCACCGTCGCAGGATCAGCGAGGCATTGGTGCCGCCGAATCCGAAGGAGTTGGACAGCACGGTATCGATCGTCCGCCGGTGAGCCTTGTGCGGCACGAGGTCGATGGCCGTCGCCACCGAAGGGTTGTCGAGATTGAGGGTCGGCGGCGCGAGGTTGTCGCTGATCGACAGCGCCGAGAAGATCGCCTCGACAGCGCCGGCGGCGCCGAGCAGATGGCCGATCGCCGACTTGGTCGACGACATGGAGACCTTGCCCGCGGCATTGCCGAACAGCCGTTCGACCGCGGCAAGCTCGATCTCGTCGCCCATCGGCGTCGAGGTGCCATGGGCGTTGATGTAGTCGATGTCGGCTGGCTCGATGCCGGCGCGCTTCACCGCCGCCGACCATGCAGCGATAGGCGCCGTCGCCGTCCTCGGCCGGCGCGGTGATGTGGAAGGCGTCGCCGGACAGGCCGTAGCCGATGATCTCGGCATAGATCTTGGCGCCGCGCGCCTTGGCGTGCTCGAGCGCCTCGAGCACCACCACGCCGGCGCCCTCGCCCATGACGAAACCGTCGCGGTCGCGGTCGTAGGGCCGCGATGGCGCGCTGCGGCTGGTCGTTGAAGTTGGTGGACAGCGCCCGGCAGGCGGCGAAGCCGGCGATGCGACAAGCGGCAGACCGGCGATTCGGCGCCGCCGGCGAGCATCACGTCGGCGTCGCCGAGCCCGACCAGCCGCGAGGCATCGCCGATGGCGTGCGCGCCCGTGGAGCAGGCGGTGACCACGGCGTGGTTCGGACCTTTCAGCCCATGCTCGATCGAGACATAGCCCGCCGCGAGATTGATCAGGCGCCCGGGGATGAAGAACGGGCTCACCCGCCTCGGCCCCTTCTCGGCGAAGAGCAGCGAGGTCTTCTCGATGCCTTGCAGGCCGCCGATGCCGGAGCCGATCAACACGCCGGTGCGGATCTGATCCTCATACGCGGTCGGCTTCCAGCCGGCGTCGGTCAGCGCCTGCGTGGCCGCGCGCCATGGCGTAGATAATAAAGTCATCGACCTTGCGCTGCTCCTTCGGCTCCATCCAATCGTTCGGATTGAAGGTGCCGTCGCTGCCGTCGCCGCGCGGAATCTGGCAGGCGACCTGGCAGGTCAGGTCGGAGACGTCGAAATTCTCGACGCGGCTGGCCGCGTTCTCGCCGGCGGTCAGCCGCTGCCAGCGTGACTTCGACGCCGCAGCCGAGCGGCGAAAGCGAGACCAAGACCTGTGATGACGACACGTCGCATCTGACGCTTTCGCGTGATCCTCGTTGAGGATCGGTGGTCGAGCCGCATGGCCTAAAGCTTACAACGACGCCGGACGGCTCGAGCGCGCGACGAGCAGAAGGGTCAGGCGGCCGTGTTCTTCTCCAGGAACTTGATGGCGTCGCCCACGGTCAGAATGGTCTCTGCGGCATCGTCGGGGATCTCGCAGCCGAACTCTTCCTCGAAGGCCATGACCAGCTCGACGGTGTCGAGGCTGTCGGCCCCAAGATCGTCGATGAAGCTCGCACTGTCGGTGACCTTGTCGGCCTCGACGCCGAGATGCTCCACCACGATCTTCTTTACGCGCTCCGAGATATCGCTCATGTCCGCCTCACCGTTTCCTTGTTCGTCCTTAGGCCTCGCACGTCCCCCGGTCTTCGGCTCACGGCCTAACGCCACCCTAGAGCGGCAAGTCACAGGGGTTTGAACGCGAGGAGGATTGTCTTTGTCAAGCCCCCATAGAGCTTCACAGAGCGGCGGTTTGGGTAACACACTTTTCCGGCCTTTGCCAGCAGGCCTGAAGCGGCCAATCGAGCTGGCCAAGGCCGCTCCGGCCGCCCTGCCAAGCCTTTGCGGCAGAAGGGCTCAAACCATCACCATGCCGCCATTCACATGCACCGTCTCGCCGGTGATGTAGCCGGCCTCCTGGCTTGCCAGGAACACCACCACCGCCGCGATCATCCTCAGGCTTGCCGAACCTGGCAGCCGGAATTGCCGCGGCGATGGCCTCGGTCTGCTTAGGCGTCGAGCGCGTCGGTCATCGGGGTGGAGATGAAGCCCGGAGCGATGCAATTGGCGGTGATGCCACGGCTCGACACCTCGCGGGCAAGCGATTTGGTCATGCCAACCAGTCCCGCTCTTGAGGCGGCATAGTTCCCCTGCCCCGGATTGCCGAGCACGCCAGAGATCGAGGCGATGTTGACGATGCGGCCGGCGCGGCGCCGCATCATGCCGCGCAACACGCCGCGGGTGAGCACGAACACCGAGGTGAGATTGACGGCGATGACGTCGTCCCATTCCTCATCCTTCATGCGCATGAACAGATTGTCGTGGGTGATGCCGGCATTGTTGACGAGAATGTCGACCTGGCCGAGAGCCTTCTCGGCGTCCTCGGCGAGCTTCACGACCGCCGCGCGGTCGCGCAGATCGCAAGGCAAGCCACGACGCGCGAGCCAAGCTCGGCGGCAAGCTTCGTTGAGGCGTTCGGCGCGGGTGCCGGAGATGGCCACCGTGGCGCCTTGCGCATGCAGCGCCTCGGCGATCGCCCAGCCGATGCCGCCGGAGGCACCGGTGACAAGCGCGCCCTTGCCGGTCAAATCGAACATGAAGCTCTCCTCCTCTTACGCGTCACGGGCCTGAAGCGCCGTGGCGGCAGCCTCGAGCTCCTCTGGCGTGCCCACGGAGCGCGCCTCGAAACCTTCGAACCGGCGCGCGAGCCCCGTGAGCACCCGGCCGGCGCCAATCTCATAAAGACTATCGACGCCCTGGTCGCGCAGATAGAGCATCGACTCACGCCACCGCACCATGCCGGTCACCTGCTCGACGAGACGGGCGCGGATGGCTTCCGGGTCGCTGATCGGCTGAGGCGAGCACATTGGCGACGAGCGGCACCGCCGGGGCCGAGATCTTCACCTCGCTCAGAGCCTCCTGCATGACGTCGGCGGCAGGCTGCATCAGCGCGCAATGAAAGGGAGCGCTGACCGGAAGCAGCACGGCGCGGCGAGCGCCGAATTTCGGGGCGAGCGCCACCGCCCGCTCGATCGCCGCCCGCGTGCCGCTGATCACCACCTGGCCAGGGGCATTGTCGTTGGCGGCGGCGCAGACCTCGCCCTCGCTTGCCGCCTTGGCAAGCTCTTGCGCCTGCGAGAGATCCGCCCCGAGAAGGCTGCCATCGCCCCTCGCCCACCGGGACCGCCGCCTGCATGGCCTGCGCCCCTCGTCTTGAGCAGGCGCGCGGTATCGGCAAGGCTCAAGCTTCCAGCCGCGGCGAGCGCCGAATATTCGCCGAGCGAATGGCCGGCGACGAAGGCCACGCTTTCCTTGAGCGAGAGTCCTTTCTCGGCCTCCAAGCACGCGAATGACGGCAAGCGAGACCGCCATCAAGGCCGGCTGGGCGTTCTCGGTCAGGGTGAGCTGATCCTCAGGCCCCACCCAGATCAAGGTCGACAGGGACTGGCCGAGCGCCTCGTCGACCTCGGCGAACACGGCACGCGCCGGCGCGTAAGCCTTGGCGAGCTCCGCGCCCATGCCGACTGCCTGACTCCCTGCCCGGGAAAAATGAAAGCAATGCTCATCTCAAGGAGAGGATCCCTGCCGCTAAAGTCGGGCCAAAGACACTGTTTGCCTCGAGCCTGTCAAGCTGGCCGAGGCCCAGGAACGCCGTGCCCTCGGCCCGCGCCGAGAAAGAGGATTCAGTTTTGCAACTTTTGCCCCCCAAAACTCTGTTTCAACGGTAGAATCCTCTCCGGAGGCCTGAATGCACCGCTTCCCGCAATGCTTGCCGCCATCGTTCTCTTCGTCGCCACGCCTGTCTTCGCCGCAGGCCCGCAGCCTTGGCCGTGGAAGGCGAAAGCTCCGCCTGACCCGGCTTTGGCGACCTTATCTCATATCGAGGGTGTGACCGCCGCAGTGGCCGAGGGCACCGTCTCCATCGCGGTGAAGGCGATGGCGCCGGCGCCCGGCTACACGGAGCTGCAGCTCGTGTCCCGCATGGGCGATCCTAACGACCGCATCTTCGCCTTCGACGCTTGCGGTCGTTCGCCGCAGGAGGTCACAACGTCAGGTGCTGACGCCGGTGACGATCGAGGTCTCATATGCCGACGCGCCCATCGCCAAGCTCGAAGTGATCGAGGTCTATTCGAACGACAACTGCCTCGCCTATTCGGTGAAGGACAGTAAGCCGGTGGAGTGCACGTCGAAAGCAGTGCCGCAAAAGCCCGGCGCGATGCCCTGATCGAACGCTCTGCAGGCCTTGCAAAGCGCCGTCCGAAACCGTATAAAGCGGGCTCGAAACCGCTCCGGTCGGAGGCTGAAAGGAGAGCCGCTTCGCTTGAAGCGGCAGGCATGAGCCGGTCTCCCCTGTCTCCGCTCCCAAGGGTTGTCTTCTTGGGCCTTTCCTTCCAGGGCCCATGAGAGGCTACGCGCCGGAGCCAGAACGAAGGAAAGGCAGTCCATGCCGCTTTATGAGCATGTGTTCCTGGCGCGCCAGGACATCTCCACGCAGCAGGTCGAAGGCCTGGTGCAGGAGTTCCGCACGATCATCGAAGGTCGCGGCGGGACCATCGGCAAGACCGAATATTGGGGGCTCAAGGGCCTCACCTTCCGCATCAAGAAGAACCGCAAGGCGCATTTCTCGCTGATGAACATCGACGCGCCGCCCGACGCCGTGGCCGAGCTCGAGCGTCAGATGCGCCTCTCCACCGACGTCATCCGCTTTCTGACGGTCAGGGTCGATGAGCATGAGGCAGGGCCATCGCCGATGATGCGCCGCGCCGATCGCGACGAGCGCGAGGGCCGTGGCGACCGCGGCGACCGGTTTGACCGCGGCGACCGTGGGGATCGCGGAGATCGTGGCGACCGCCGGGGCCCGCGCCGGGATCGCGATCGCGATCGGGACTTCACACCCCGCGACGTGCCGAGCCGCAGTCGATGTGCCTGAGTTGGATGCCGCCGCCCGAGACGGGAGAGGATGACTGATGAGCATGACCCAAAGCGCGGCGCGGCGCCCCTTCTACCGCCGGCGCAAGACCTGCCCGTTCTCGGGCGATAAGGCGCCAAAGATCGACTATAAGGATGTGAAGCTCTTGCAGCGCTACATTTCGGAGCGCGGCAAGATCGTGCCGAGCCGGATCACCGCGGTCTCCGCCAAGAAGCAGCGGGAACTTGCAAGAGCGATCAAGCGGGCGCGTTTTCTGGGCCTGTTGCCCTATTTGATCCAGTAAGAGCTTCGCTGCGCGGGCGTTCGCCCGCGCCTCGAAGCTCTCGCCACAGGTTGGGACGGCTCGCCGTCCCTAACCGCTCTCGATAAAGAGCCGGGACAGCGCGAACTATGGCAACACCTTTCCTCATCGGCGCCGGCGCAGGCCTCGTTTCCGCCGCTCTGTTCGCCTCGGCGGCAACGGCCACGGCTCTTGCCGGCATCCTGTTCTACCTCGCCCCCTTGCCGATCTGCCTCGCCGGTCTCGGTTGGGGCTGGACGGCAGCGGCGGTCGCGGCGCTCGCCGGCACGGTTGTCGTGGGCGGCGTGCTTGGATTGGCGGCAGGCGCCATCTTCGCCGGCGCCGTCGCCATGCCGATGGCGGTCCTTTGCTACCTCGCCCTGCTGTCCCGCCCTGCCGCAGCGCCGCAAGGCCAAGCCTCAGGCGCCCTTGAATGGTACCCGATCGGCCGTCTGGTGGGCTGGGCCGCCGGTGATCGCCGGCGCGCTTGCCGCCATCATGGTGCTGACGCTCGGCTATGACGTCGACTCCTATCGCGACTCGATCAAGGACCTTCTCCAGAACAGCGCCCTCAAGGAACTCGACCGCGACGGCAAGTTGATCAACGAGAGCACGATCGGAGGCTTGAGCAGCGTGCTTGCCCGCACCCTGCCCGCCGCCTTTGCCATCGTCTGGCAAAGCATTGCGCTGTTCAATCTGTGGCTCGCCGGCGTGATCGTCGAAGCGTCCGGGCGCGCGCTTCGCCCCTGGCCGGTACTCAACGCCATCGAGCTGCCGAACGCCTTCTTTCTCGCCTTCACCGCGAGCCTGCTCGCCTCCTTCTTGCCGGGGCTCGCCGGCTTGCTCGCCACCGGGTTCGCCGGCGCGCTGCTCTTTGCCTATGTGCTCCAGGGCCTCGCCGTGCTGCATGCCTTCAGCCGCGGCATGCCGTTTCGCGGCCTGCTGCTCTCCGCCGTCTATATCGGCATCTTGCTCTTGGGTTGGGTTGCCGTCGCCATCGCCATTCTCGGTCTCGCCGAGCCCATGCTTCGCTTGCGCGACCGCGCCGCGACGCGGGGGCAACCGCCAAATCCGGATTGATCAATCGAACTGAACAGGAGCGTCGAAATGCAAGTCATTCTTCTTGAGCGCATCGGCCGTCTCGGCCAAATGGGCGACGTGGTCACCGTCAAGGACGGGTTCGCGCGCAACTTTCTCTTGCCCCAGGGCAAGGCGCTGCGCGCCACCAAGGCCAATCGCGAGCGCTTCGAAAGGCGCGCGCGCAGCTCGAGGCGCGCAATCTCGAGCTGAAATCAGAGGCGAGTGCGGTTGCCGCAAAGCTGCAAGGGCGAAGCTTCATCGTGCTGCGCCAGGCCGGCGATTCCGGTCAGCTCTACGGCTCGGTGGCGACGCGCGACATTGCCGCCGTGGTGACCGAAGGCGGCTTCTCCATCGAGCGCCGTCAGGTCCTGCTCGACCGTCCGATCAAGAGCGCTCGGCCTGCACGACGTGCGGATCGGACTTCATGCCGAAGTCGAGCCGCATGTGACCATCAATGTCGCCCGTTCCGCCGACGAGCGGCGCGTCAGGCCCGCGGCGAGCAGGTGACCGGCAAGGCCATGGACGAGGCCGAGGAAGGAGGCCCTCAGAGCGCAAGGGTCGCCGCCGAGAAATTGTTCGAAGAGGGCGCGGGCGGCGAGCTTGCCGAAGGCGCCGAGGAGACTGCCGTAGGAGGAAGCAGAGTCGACGGACTGACCCCCGCGACACTTTGCACTACGGGCCTCAAGGAACGCTGCGGACCGCCGGTTGTTTTATCGCCCTCAGGCTCGTAAAATGACGGTGTAAGCTACTGAAAACCCTTCCTCTCGGAGGGTTGGCGCTTAGTTCGATGTTCCGCCCGCTCCGGCATACCCTCGATCGGATCGTTACGACAGGATATTTGCGCCTGATCGACGCCGACGGTCGCGCCCATGATTTTGGCGACCGAATGGCTCTCCCATTGTCGCCCGCATCACCGATCGCGCGACCGAACGGCTGTTCATTCTCAACCCGGCGCTCGCCATCGGCGAAGCCTATATGGATGGCCGCCTCGTTCATCGGAGCGGGGCACGATCTACGACTTCCTCGAGCTCGTCTTCGCCAATCTGACTATCCCTCTGGCCGCGCCTGGCACGTGTGCGCGAGGGCTTGAGATTCGTCCGGCGCGGCTTGCGGCAGTACAATCCGGCCGGACGGGCCAAGCGCAACGTCGAGCACCATTACGACCTCGATGGCCGCCTCTACGAGTTGTTCCTCGACAGCGACCGGCAATATTCCTGCGCCTATTTCGAGCAAGGATGAGATGTCGCTCGAGGAGGCGCAAGCCGCCAAGAAGCGCCACCTTGCCGCCAAGCTCAATCTCCGCGACGGGCTGAAAGTGCTCGACATCGGCTCCAGGCTGGGGCGGACTTGGCCTCTATCTCGCCAAATCCGCCCATGTCGACGTGATCGGCGTCACCTTGAGCGAGGAGCAGCTCAGATCATCGCGAGCGCGCGCTCGCGCCGAGGGCCTCGCCAAGGCCGTCACCTTCGAGCTTCGCGACTACCGCGAGGTGCAAGGTCAGTTCGACCGCATCGTCTCGGTCGGCATGTTCGAGCATGTTGGCGTGGTCCACTATCGCAGCTTCTTCGAGAAGATCGGCGAGCTGCTCGCGCCGACGACGGCGTCGCGCTTATTCACTCGATCGGCCGCTTCGACGGACCTGCCTCGACCAATCCCTTTATCGACAAGTACATCTTCCCCGGCGGCTACATCCCGGCGCTGAGCGAAGTGCTGCCCGCGGTCGAGCGCGCCGGGCCTTCTCGTCACCGACGTGGAGATCCTGCGGCTCCACTACGCCTCGACCTTGCGCCACTGGCGCCAGCGCTTCCGCGCCTCATGGCATACTGCGGTCGAGCGCTATGGCGAACGCTTCTGCCGCATGTGGGAGTTCTACCTCGCGGGCGCCGAGACCGGGTTCCGCTACCAGAACCTCATGGTCTTCCAGTTGCAGTTGACCAAGGACCAGACGGCGCTGCCGCTCACCGCGCGACTATTTCCATACCGCCGAGCACGAGCTTCGCGCGCGCGACGGCCGCTTCCGCCGCAGCCGGTCCGGCGCGCGCACGGCGCTGAGACGCGCTGCTCCGCTCCGTTGTTGGCGAACTACAGTTCTCCCCGCTGTTCACAGGCCGCCGCACTAGCCGCCACTGCCCTGTTTTGACTACTCTGGGCTATATGTCCAATGCACTGATCTCGTCCGGTTGCAGCTCGGCTCCCAGAGACGCCGACCTTCCGCGCTCCGCCCCATAATTTCGAGGCGGAACAGGCGCTTCTCGGCGCCATCCTGGTCAACAACGAGGCCTGCGACCGGGTGTCGAGCTTCCTCAAGCCTGAGCATTTCTACGATGCGCTGCATGGGCGCATCTACGATCACGCGGCAAAGCTGATCTGGGCGGGAAAGCGCGCCACGCCGATCACGCTCAAGACCTTCTTCCAGGGAGACGAGCCTGTCGGCGAGCTGACCGTCCCGCAATATCTCGGCCGCCTTGCCGCCAACGCCACCACCATCATCAACGCCGAGGATTACGGCCGCACCATCTACGACCTCGCCATCCGCCGGGACCTGATCCAGATCGGCGAGGGCATGGTCAACATCGCCTATGACGCGCCGATCGACGCGCCGCCGGCGGTGCAGATCGAGGATACCGAGCAGAAGCTCTATGAGCTTGCCGAGACCGGGAAATACGGCTCAGGCTTCGAGCCCTTCACCACCGCGCTCACCGACGCCATCGACATGGCGGCCAATGCCTATCGGCGCGACGGTGGACTGTCGGGGCTCGCCACCGGCTTCACCGACCTCGACCAGCGCATGGGCGGCTTGCAGCCCTCCGATCTGATCATCGTCGCCGGGCGCCCCTCCATGGGCAAGACGGCGCTCGCCACCAACATCGCCTATCACGTGGCGCAGAGCTATCGCCGCGACCCTGACTCGCAGGCTCCGCTCGACGGCGCCGTGGTCGGATTCTTCTCCCTCGAAATGTCGGCCGAGCAGCTCGCCACCCGCATCATTTCCGAGCAGGCCTATATTCCCTCGGAGCGCATCCGCCGCGGCCGCATCGAGTCCGAGGAGTTCGACCGCATCGTCGAGGTCTCCCAGGAGCTGCAGAACCTGCCTCTTTATATCGACCAGACCGGCGGCATCACCGTGGCCCAGCTTGCCGCGCGGGCGCGGCGGCTGAAGCGGCAGCGCGACGTCGGCCTCATCGTCGTCGACTATCTCCAGCTGCTGTCCGGCTCGACCACGGCGCGCCGCGGAAGGCCGCGTGCAGGAGGTCTCCGAGATCACCACCGGGCTGAAGGCGCTCGCCAAGGAGCTGCACGTCCCGGTGCTTGCGCTCTCCCAGTTGTCGCGCCAGGTCGAGCAGCGCGAGGATAAGCGCCCGCAACTTGCGGATTTGCGCGAATCCGGCTCCATCGAGCAGGACGCCGACGTGGTGTTGTTCGTCTTCCGCGAGGAATATTATGTCGAGCGCAGACAGCCGCGCGAGAACACCGAAGAGCACAAGCAGTGGCAGCAAGAGATGGACCTGGTCACCGGCAAGGCCGAAGTGATCATCGGCAAGCAGCGCCACGGGCCCACGGGCACCGTGAGGCTCCAGTTCACGCCGGAGTTCACGAGGTTCGGCAACCTCGCCGCGGAGGAGCGCCTGCCGGAGCGCCTGGACTGAGCGGCGCTCGATGACGCAACGGCCACCGCGCTCCTCACCATCGATCTCGACTCGCTCATCGCCAACTACCGCAGCTTGCGCGACCTCGGCGCGCCTGGCCGAATGCGCCGCGGTGGTCAAGGCTGACGCCTATGGGCTGGGCATGGCAGCGGTCGCTCCGGCGCTCGCGCGCGCCGGCTGCAAGACCTTCTTCGTCGCCACCCTCGGCGAGGCCGAGGAGCTGCGCGGACTCCTCGCCGGCGCCACCATCTATGTCTTGGCCGGGCTGCAACAGGATACTGCCGCCGTCTACCGCCGGCTTGACCTTCGCCCCGTGCTCAACAGCGCCGACGAGATCGAGGAGTGGGCAGCGTTCTCGAAATCGGCGCGCGCCAGGCTCCCAGCCGCCATCCATATCGACAGCGGCATGAACCGGCTTGGACTCTCAGCCGCCGAGGTCGAGGCGCGTTGCCGGCGCGAAGAACTCTTGGAACGCCTTCGAGCTCGCTCTGGTGATGAGTCATCTCGCTTGCTCCGACGAGCCTGAGCACGCCGAAGAACGAGGTGCAGAGAGAGGCCTTCGACGCCCTTCGCGCCAAATTGCCGAAGGCGGCAGCAAGCCTCGCCAACTCCGCCGGTATCCTGCTCGGGCGCGCCTATCACTACGACCTCGTCCGCCCAGGGATCGCCCTTTACGGCGGCAAGGCTTCCCGCGCCGCCGCCAACCGATTTGCCCGCGTGGTGCAGCTTGCGGGACGGGTTCTGCAAGTGCGCGACGTGCCGCCCGGAGAGACCGTCGGCTACGGTGCGACGCGCACGCTGAAACGCCCTCGCGCGTCGCCGTCCTCTCGGTGGGATATGCCGACGGCGTCTTCCGCGCGCTGTCGGTTGCGGATAGCCGGGAGGGTTTGCAGGTTCATTTCGGCTCGCATCCGGCGCCGCTCATCGGCCGCGTGTCCATGGATCTGATCACCGTGGACGTGACCGACGTTCCCCGCGAGCTTGCCCGGCGCGGCGCCTGGGTCGAGCTGATCGGCACCCACGTCGCCGCCGCACGAATTTGCCGCTCATGCCGGCACCATCGACTACGAAGTCCTCACCAATCTCGGCACGCGCGCCGCGCGGCGCTATACCGGCGGCTAGCATCTCGTCATGGCCAAAGCTTCCAAAGCCTTCGTCTGCCAAGCCTGTGGCGCGGTGACCTCCCGCTGGTCCGGCAAATGCGCGGCCTGCGGGGAGTGGAACAGCATCATCGAGGAGACTGCAGCACCCGCAGGCCCGCCGGCGCTTGTCGCCATCAGAGGCGGCAAAGGCAGAGCTGCCTCCTTCGAAGGGCTTGGCACCGAGACGCGCGACGCGCCGCGGCTGCCGACCGGCATGGCCGAGTTCGACCGCGTGCTCGGCGGCGGTCTCGTGCCCTGGCTCCGCCGTGCTCGTCGGCGGCGACCCAGGCATCGGCAAGTCGACCCTGCTGCTCCAGGCCGCCGCGGCGCTCGCATCGAGCGGCGCGCCGGTCATCTATCTCTCGGGCGAAGAAGCGCCGGCGCAGGTTCGCATGCGGGCCGCGCGGCTTGGGCTCAGCCAAGCCCCGGTAGCGCTCGGCACCGAAACCAACCTCGCCAATATCATCGCCACCTTGAGCAAGGCGAAGGCCCCTGCCCTCATCGTCATCGACTCGGTGCAGACCCTGTGGTCGGAGGGCTTGGAGGCAGCGCCCGGCACCATCTCGCAGCTTCGCGGCTGCGCCTCGGCGCTGGTCAGCTATGCCAAAGGCAGCGGCGCGACGCTCGTCCTGGTCGGCCATGTCACCAAGGACGGCCAGATCGCCGGCCCCAAGGTCATCGAGCACATGGTCGATACCGTGCTCTATTTCGAAGGGCAGAGCGGCCATCAATTCCGCATCCTGCGGGCGGTGAAGAACCGCTTCGGGCCGACCGACGAGATCGGCGTGTTCGAGATGCGCTACGAGGGGCTGCAGCAGGTCGAGAACCCCTCGGCGCTGTTCCTGAGCGACCGCGATCAGGGCGCCCCTGGGACTGCGGTGTTCGCAGGCATGGAGGGCACGAGGCCGATCCTCGTTGAGATACAGGCGCTTGTCGCGCCGTCTTTACTCAGCATGCCAAGACCGCGCCGTGGTCGGCTGGGATCCCAACCGGCTCGCCATGCTGATCGCCGTGCTGGAGGCCCGCTGCGGCACCAGGCTCGGCGCCCATGACGTCTATCTCAACGTCGCCGGCGGATTGAAGCTCGGCGATCCGGCCGCCGACCTCGCCGCCGCCGCGGCGCTGCTCTCCTCCTTCACCGGACGGCCCGCGCCCGAAGACACGGTCTATTTCGGCGGAAGTGAGCCTCACCGGGGCGGTGAGGGCCGTGGGCCATATGGACCAGCGCCTTAAGGAGGCCACGAAATTGGGGTTCACGCGAGGAGTGGTGCCGGCGGCTTGCGCCCCCGACCGGCAGCTTCAGGAGATCAGGCTCTTGCCGCTCTCTCAGCTCAGCGAGCTCGTAGCCTGGTTCGGCCTGCCGGAGAGGGACTGAACCGGAGGTCTTCGCATGCGACAATGCGCCGGTGTTGGCATCCGCCGTTGCCGATCCGGGTCATTTATGCTTCATCGCGGGGAATCGTGATAGTCTCCGCCGCGCTCGCCTAAGGAGCCTCGCGCCATGCCAATTTCCTGGCTCGATGTCATTCTCATCATCATCATGCTCGTGTCGGGATCTCTCGCCATGGTGCGCGGGTTCACGCGGGAGGTTTTGTCGATTTTCTCCTGGGCGGTGGCCGCCGTCGCCGCGCTCTACCTCACCCCGAAATATTGGCAGACGGTCGAATCCTACTTCCCCTCCCCGGCCTTTGCCCAGATCGGCTTCGCCGCAGGCGTCTTTATCATTACCCTGATCGTCGTCAGCCTGATCACCTTCCGCATCTCCGATCGCGTGCTCGATAGCCGCGTCGGCGCGCTCGACCGCACCATGGGCTTCATTTTCGGCCTGGCCAGAGGGTTCCTGCTGGTCGCCATCGTCTTTATCCTGTTCAGCGCGCTCGCCCGCGACCAGCCAACCTGGATCACCGAGGCCAAGTCCTATCCCATCCTCAAGCAGACCCAGGTGGCCATCGAGTCGCTGATGCCAATGAACCCTGAGCAATACCTGCCAGGCGGAAAGCACGACGAAGCCCCTGCCCCTGAGGGCCAGCCTGCGGCGCCTGGCGCTCAGCCCGGCGCACCCTCCGATGCAGCGCCTGCCGCACCACCGCCGGATCAGCGCTCGCAAGCGCCAAATCCATTCGAATCGGTTGCGTCGACGCGCTATTGAAGCGCCAATGAAGGCGCCTATCTAAGGGAGGCGAGGACGCGCGTGACCAACCACGATGACGCTGATGATCAGGCCTTGACCTGGCTCGACGAGGACCGCCTGCATGAAGAATGCGGCGTGTTCGGTATTTTCGGCCACCCTGATGCTGCGGCCCTTACCGCGCTCGGGCTGCACGCTCTCCAACATCGCGGCCAGGAAGCCGCCGGCATCGTCAGCTTCGACGGCGCCCATTTCCACACCGAGCGGCGCTTAGGGCTGGTCGGCGACCACTTCACCGCGAGCCAGGTCATCGAGCGCCTGAAAGGCGACGCGGCCATCGGCCATGTGCGCTATTCGACCTGCGGCGACCCGATCATGCGCAACGTGCAGCCGCTGTTCGTCGACCTTGCCTCAGGCGGCTTTGCCCTTGCCCACAACGGCAATCTCACCAACGCGCTCACGCTTCGCGACTGGCTGATCACCAAGGGTGCCATCTGCCAATCGACCACCGACACTGAAGTGATCCTCCATCTTGTCGCCCGCAGCGAGAAACGCCTGTTCGTGGAGAAGTTCATCGAGGCGTTGCTGCAGGTCGAAGGTGCCTATGCGCTGGTCGGGCTGACCAACAAGAAGCTTGTCGGCGCCCGCGATCCTTTCGGCATCAGGCCGCTCGTGCTTGGCAAGCTCGGCGAGGCTTGGGTGCTCGCATCCGAGACCTGCGCTCTCGACATCATCGGCGCCGATTTCGTGCGCGAGATCGAGAACGGCGAGGTCGTGGTGATCACCAAGGATGGGATCGAGAGCCACCGTTTCGTGCCCAAATACCCGGCGCGGCTCTGCATCTTCGAATACATCTATTTCGCCAGGCCAGACTCCATCGTCGGCGGCCGCTCCGTCTACGACGTGCGCAAAGAGATGGGCCGGCAATTGGCGCTGGAAGCTCCAGCCAACGCCGACGTGGTCATCCCCATTCCCGATTCAGGCGTGCCGGCTGCCATCGGCTATTCGCAAGGCTCCGGCATCCCCTTCGAATTCGGCATCATCCGCAATCACTATGTCGGACGCACCTTCATCGAGCCGGAGCAGCGCATCCGCCAACTCGGCGTGAAGCTCAAGCACAGCGCCAACGAGGCGCAAGTGCGCGGCAAGCGCATCGTGCTGATCGACGATAGCGTGGTGCGCGGCACCACCTCGGTGAAGATCGTGCAGATGATGCGCGAGGCCGGCGCCAGGAAGTGCATATGCGCATTTCGAGCCCGCCGATCACCCATCCAGACTTTACGGCATCGACACGCCGGACCAGGACAAGCTGCTCGCCGCCACCAAGACTCTCGAGCAGATGCGCACCTATATGGGCGCCGACACGCTCGCCTTCCTTTCGGTCGAAGGCATCTACAAGGCGCATGGGCTATGAGGGGCGCGATGCAGCCCATCCGCAATTCACCGACCATTGCTTCACCGGCGAATATCCGACAAGACTCAGGGACCGTGAAGGTCCGCCGCAGCAGAAGCAGCTCTCCTTCCTCGCCGAGGTCGGTTGACCGGCCAGCGTCTCAGGCTGACCGCATCGCGCTCATCACCGGCGCTTCGCGCGGGCTTGGCCGTGCCCTTGCTCTCGCTTTCGCCCGCGAAGGGGCGCATGTGCTGCTGGTCGCCCGTGGCATGACCAATCTTGGGCGGGTCGATGACGACATCCGCGCGATCGGCGGCAGCGCAAGCCTCGTTCCGCTCGATCTCACCGACGGGCATGCCGTCGACGCGCTCGGCCCCTCGCTCTATGAGCGCTTCGGGCGTCTTGACGTGCTTGTCGGCAACGCTGCCATCCTCGGCGCTCTCTCGCCACTTCCCCACATTCCTTCAGCCCATTGGGACCGCGTCTTCGCCGTGCAACTTCACCGCCAATTGGCGATTGATCCGGCACGCTCGATCCGCTGTTCCGTCGCTCAGATGCGGCCCGCGTCATTTTCGTGACCTCGGGCGTGGCGCGATCGGCCCGCGCCTATTGGGCACCCTACTCGGTCTCCAAGGCTGCGCTCGAGGCCCTGGCCAGGACCTATGCCAACGAGACCGCCGCCACGCCGATCAGGGTGAACCTCGTCGATCCCGGCGCTCTTGCGACACGCATGCGTGCCGAAGCCTATCCTGGCGAGGATCAGGCCACCCTGCCAACGCCCGAGCAGGTGACGGAGATCTTCGTGACGCTCGCCATGGCGGAAAATGACGTTACCGGCCAGCTCTTTACGCCGGAGGTTTAGTGGATCTCTGCGCTCGCCGCAGAATCTCCACATCTTGATGGCAGGGTTGCCTCAAGCAGGCGGGGTTCAACCGCCATCGCCAAGCAGGGAATGCCGGCCATGCGCCATGCCGGAGCAGCTTTCGCAGCCTTGTTGATCGCGCCCTTTCCTGGCGCCGCCGCCGAGCTTTGCCCGGCGCTGTCCAGCACCACGCCTACCCCTTGCGAGAGCCTGATCGATCCGGCAAGCGACCTGTTGCAGAACAGGATCAACAGCCGGTTGAACATCGTCGGCGCAACACCCGGATGGCGAGATCGGTGTGGGCGGAAAGCCGCCAGGCGCCCTTCCAGACCGTCGGCGGCGCCTCGGCACTCACCACCACCTATTTTGGCGCCGATTATCGCCTGGGCTCGGACCTGCTGCTTGGTGCCATGGTGCAGAGGGACGATCGGATCGTAACCCTGCCTATCGACGGCGAGGTGACCGCCACGGACGCCTATTTGGCCGGTCCCTATGCAGCCTATCGGCTGTCGCTCAAATCTCGTCCTCGGCGGCCGCGCGGCCTTCGGCGAAACCTCCAGATGGCACTACGCTTCTGAGCGAGGAGACGGACTTCACCACCAGCCGCCTGCTGACCGAGGCGCGGCTGAGCGGCAGTTGGGGCTTCGGCGAATGGCAGCTGATGCCTGCGGCCGCCGTGACCCATTTGGATGAGACTGCGATCGCCGCCATACCTGGTGTCGCCGAAACGAGCGTAGCGATGACCCGCTTCACAGCCGGTCCGGAGTTGAGGCGCCCGATCGATATGGGGTTCGGCTCGAGCCTCGAGCCCTTCGCCTTCTTCAAGACGAGCTTCGATCTCGACGATATCAAGATCGGGCCAGCGGCCGCCCGCAACACAATCGGCGGCGGCGTCGTGATGAACGACGCGGACGGTTATGTCATCCAGGCCATCGGCAATTACAGCGAAACCGTGGGCGCCGCCATCCTGGACCCATCGCTTGCCGGGAAGGTCATGGTCTCAGTCCCCTTGAACTGACGTTCCTGCGCGGGCGGGACGCTAGGCGACGCGCTTCTTCGAGCGGACGATCGACTTGATGCGTCCACGCGGCATGCCCGACATTTCGCCGATCTTGCGGTCCTGCATCTCGATGAAGGTGCGCGCCGGATCGTCGCCGTCGAGGCCGCCGAGATCGGCCGCAGGCACCTTACGGTTGGAGGTCTGCGTGCCGTCCTCATAGAGGACGTCGAACAGCACGAAGCCGTTGGCGACCTGTTGCTTCTTCTGGCCATGTGCGTTCTCCAATAGCGAAACTAATCTTGCTGCGGCGGCTTCCCCGCCTCCGGGGCGTCGTCACTCACAGCATCGCCGCGAGCAGCCTTGCGCTTCGCCGCGTCCTCTTCGCGCCGCTTGCAGCTTTTCCTGCTTTTTCTGCTGCTTGTTGCGGTTGCGGCTAGCGCGCTCCTGGTTGTAGTTGGGTTTGAAAGCCATGTTCGGTCCTTTGCTCTATTTCTGAGCTGCACGGCGCGATTTGGGGCGGGCGGACGGCGGCGCCGAAGCGGCGGCTTCGCGATCGGCGGCTTCCTTGGCGAGGCGCAGCGCGCGCAACCGCGCCGTCTTCTCCACCATCGCGTCGTGCTCCCGCTCCTGTTCGAGCTTCAGCGTCGATTCCCGCTTCTTGCTGCGGCTCAGAAGCGCTTCCGCATTCCGCCTGGCGGCGCTGATACGCGTGGGAAATTTGCTCATCTTGGCTCTCCTGATAGGGACAGACGTGCGGATCTCGGACGAGTGAGGGCTCCCTCGCGGCAGGCAGCGCGTTCCCACGCCGCCCATTCGATCGCCACGAGCGGTTGGCCGCCGGCGCGGCGGACGAACGCTCTTGGCGTTTGGGCGCCGGCGCGGGCCGCGAGCGCTCAGGCCGCCATCCCTTCGAGACGGTTTCGGTCCTTTCGGCCTCCGGCATGACGATGCCCGGCGACGGCAAGCGAAACGCGCGTCAGCCTCTCGATGTCCTTGAGATAGGCCCGCTCGCTCGCATCGCAGAACGACAGCGCCGTTCCGCCGGCGCCGGCCCTCGCCGTGCGGCCGATGCGATGCACGTAGCTCTCAGGCTCGTTCGGCAGCTCGTAATTGATGACATGCGAAATTCCCGGAACATCGATGCCTCGTGCGGCGATATCGGTGGCGACGAGAACGCGGGCCTGCCCGCTGCGGAACGCCTCGAGCGCCCGCACTCGGGCATTTTGCGCCTTGTTGCCGTGGATGGCTTCCACCGTCAGGCCGGCCTGCCTCAGAAACTTGCAGACCTTGTCGGCACCATGCTTGGTGCGCGTGAAGACGAGCACGCGATCCATGGCCGGATCGGCGAGCAGCTCCACCAGCAGGTCGCGCTTCGCTTGTGCCGGCAACGAAGTAAACATGCTGATCGATGCGATCGACGGTGACCTTCGCTGGCGAAACGTCGATGCGAGCGGGATTGCGGAGGATCTCAGCGGCAAGCTTGGCGATGTCCGGCGGCATGGTGGCCGAGAACAGCAGCGTCTGCCGCTCCTTGCCGCAGGCGGCGACGATCTTCCGCACATCGCGGATGAAACCCATGTCCAGCATGCGGTCGGCCTCGTCGAGGACGAGGATCGAGACCTTGTCGAAGCTCACATGGCGCTGGGCGTAGAGGTCGAGGAGACGTCCCGGCGTGGCGATCAGAATGTCGACGCCGTGCTGGAGCGCCTTCACCTGCTGGCTCCTGCCCGACGCCGCCGAAGATCACGGTCGAGCGGAGGTGAAGTTTGCGGCCGTAGGCGCGGAATCGCTCGTCGATTTGCAGCGCAAGCTCGCGCGTCGGCGCGAGAATGAGCGCATGCGGCGCGCCCGGGCGTGCGCGGCAGGCGTCGCGTCGGCGAGGCGGTGCAGGATCGGCAGCGCGAAGGCCGCGGTCTTGCCGGTGCCGGTCTGGGCGATGCCGAGCAAGTCCCTGCCTTCGGTGAGAAGCGGGATGGCTTGCGCCTGAATCGGCGTCGGTTTGAGGTAGTTCTCGGTCTTAAGCGCAAGCCGCAGGGGCTCGGACAGGCCGAGGCCGTCGAAAGAAGTAGGTGTCACTTATAAAATATCCTTGTGTGCCGAACACGCCGCTAAAGCGGGTCGTGTGGCCTTTGCGCCGTTTCCCACGCGCTAGCTGGGGTCAGACGATGACTTGAAAATTGTCTCGGGATGAAACGCCGCAAATTTAAGCGGCGGCTTCGCGCGATCGCGAGCAATCAGATGGCCGGAACATGGAGGCGCCGCTCCGATAAGTCAAGTGAAGATCGCCGCAAAGGTTCATGAATCGGCAATTTTATCCTTTGTTGTCAGCACCATGCCGTCATAGGCAGGCTCCACTCCGTTCCGGCAGCTCTTGCGCCAAGGCTTCAGTAGTCAAGATCGACATGCATGTGGGTGAGCACCGCGCGCTTCGGTTTGATCTCGGCTGATCCAGGCAAGCGCCTCCTCGACGCTGAAATGGCTCGGATGCGCGCACGTAGCGGAGCGCATCGATGATCCACACATCGAGGTTCTCGAGGTATTTGAGCGATTCCTCGGGCAGGTCGCTGATGTCGGGCGAATAGGCGATGCCGCCGAAGCGAAAACCGAGCGTCTCGCCTGAGCCGTGACGCTGGCGGAACGGCAAGGCCTCGATGCCGCCGCCCGGACCTGGAATTTTCACCGGTACGCCAGGCGCGATCTGGTGGCCATCGAGGATCGGCGGATACTCGCCATTTGCCGACATCTTGAAGCAATAGGCGAAGCGCTGCCTGAGCTGCTGCCCTGTCAATTCGTCGTAGTACACCGCGACGCGTCGCCGCCCGTTGTAGGACACCATGCGCAGATCATCGATGCCGTGGGTATGATCGGCATGGTCGTGGGTGAAGAGCACGCCGTCGAGCCAACCGACGCCGACGTCGAGCAATTGCTCGCGAAGGTCCGGCGAGGTGTCGACCAGCACATCGGTCGTGCCCTCGCCGCCTTCCTTTTGCACCAGCACCGAGCAGCGCCGCCGGCGGTTCTTCGGGTTTGACGGATCGCACGCGCCCCAGATGTTGCCGACGCGGGGCACGCCGCCGGACGTGCCGCAGCCGAGGATGGTGAGCTTGAGCGTCATGCAGCGGGGATGGACGCCGCCGAGCGCGGCACCTTCTTGAACAGGCGGAAGAAATTGTCGGTGGTGGCTGCTGGCGATCTCAGCCTCGCCCACGCCCGCGCACGCGCAGCCAGCCGCGCCGCGGTATGCACCACATTGGCAGGCTCGTTGGTGCGTCCGCGCAACGGCTCAGGCGCAAGATAGGGCGCGTCGGTCTCGACCAGCAGCCGGTCGAGCGGCACCTCTCTGGCGATATCGCGCAAGGCTTCCGAATTCTTGAAGGTCACCACGCCTGGAGAAGGAGACATAGCCGCCGAGCGCAAGCCCGCGGCGGGCGAGCTCGGGCCTCCGGTGAAGCAATGCAGCACGAAGGGAAAGGCGCCGCGCGCCGTCTCCTCTTCGAGGATGCCGGCAATGTCGTCGTCGGCGTCGCGCGCATGGATCACCAGCGGCAGGCCGGTCTGCCGCGCCGCGGCGATGTGGGTGCGGAAGCCGCGCTCCTGATCCTCGCGCGGGCTGTTGTCGTAGTGATAGTCGAGCCCGGCCTCGCCGATCGCCACCACCTTCGGGTGGCGCGTAAATTTCACGATCTCTTCCAGCGTGATGTCCCGCTCCTCCGCCGCGTGGTGCGGATGGGTGCCGATCGAGCAGTACACATTGCCATGAGGCTCGACGATCTCGAGCAGATCGGAGAATCGCCGCACCCGCGTCGAGATGGTGAGCATGAGCCCGACGCCTGCGCCCTCGGCGTGCGCCAGCACGGCCTCGCGCTTTGTGGCGAGGTCTGGAAAATCGAGATGGCAGTGACTATCGATGAGCATCACGGAAAGATGAAAGACCCATGTTCTTCAGGCTGCTAGGTGTCCAGTAGCCGGACTGTGGCAGCACTATGTGCAGCATATGGGCCGAAGGAAACAATAAGGGCTTCGCGAGGTCGATTGTGTCGCGCGCCAGACACCGCCGAGTGAGGAAGACAATGCTTGAGAAGCGTTTCCGTTGTGAGTCGCTGGCGCCTGATCGCCGCTGCCACCGCGTCTGCGCTGCCTCTGCCGCGGCTCCGGCCGAGGCCGGCTGCAGCAAAAGCGTCATTATGTACAACGCCTCTTGGTGCCCCTATTGCGCGGCAAGTCAGGGCCATTCTCGCGCGCAACCACATCAGATACGCGCGTCCTCGACGCGACGACCTCGCAAGTCCAAGCGATCATGCTGAAGCGGTTCGGCGACACTGCCGTCGCCGCGCACCCTGATTGGCGGCGTGCTTGTCGAGGGCGTCGACGAGGCGCGGATCAAGCAGCTCTGCCGCTAGGCTTGCGAACTACGACGCCGCGGCCTCGCTGTCTTCCTCGACATGGCGCGGGAACACCGCTTGCGGCGGCGGCAGCTTGGTTCCCGGCTTGAGCCGCTCCGACCGGTCCGAGCTGCGCGAAATCGCGCGCGTCCTGCGGCACGCCGAGCTGATCGAGCAGCTTGGCCGCACTCCCAGGCATGACCGGCTGCACCAGGATCGCGATCTGGCGCAGCACCTCCGCCGTCACATAGAGGATGGTCTCCATGCGCTTCGGGATTGGTCTTCTTGTGCGCCCAGGGTTCTTCGCCGGCGAAATAGCGGTTGGCGTCGGCGATCACCGCCCAGACGATCTCGAGCGCGCGATGAATGGCGAAGTCGTCGATGGCCTCGCGTGACGCGCGCGAGCAGCCCGTCCGCGGCCGCAAGGATCGTCTTGTCGGCCTCGGTGAACTCATCCGGCTGCGGGCACCGTGCCACCGCAGTTCTTGGCGATCATCGACAGCGAGCGCTGGGCGAGATTGCCGAGATCGTTGGCGAGGTCGGCATTGATGCGCTGCACGATGCCGTCGCGGCTGTAGTTGCCGTCCTGGCCGAACGGCACCTCGCGCAGCAGGAAATAGCGCAGCTGATCGACGCCGTAGTCGCCGGCGAGCACGAAGGGGTCGACCACATTGCCGACCGACTTCGACATCTTCTCTCCGCGATTGTAGAGGAAGCCGTGACCGAACACCCGCTTCGGCAGCGCGACGCCGGCCGACATCAGGAAGGCCGGCCAGTAGACGGCGTGAAAGCGGATGATGTCCTTGCCGATGATGTGCACGTCGGCAGGCCAATAGCGCTTGAACTTGCGCGACTGCTCGTCGGGAAAGCCGACGCCGGTCAGATAATTGGTCAGCGCATCGACCCACACATACATGATGTGCTTCGGATCGCCGGGAACTGGAATGCCCCAGTCGAAGGTGGTGCGCGAGATCGAGAGGTCCTGCAGCCCGCCGCGCACGAAGCTCTTCACCTCGTTCGCCCGCGTGTCCGGTCCGATGAACTCGGGATGCGCCTCGTAATGGGCGAGCAGCTTGTCCTGGTAGGCCGACAGCCGGAAGAAATAGCTCTCCTCCTCGACCCACTCGACCGGCGTTCCTTGCGGCGACAGCTTCTGGCCGTCGGCGCCTCCTTCAGCTCGCTCTCGTCGTAATAGGCCTCGTCGCGCACCGAGTACCAGCCGGCATATTTGTCGAGATAGATGTCGCCGTTCGTCTTCGCATGCGCCGCCACAGCTCCTCGCAGGCGCGCGCTGTGGCGCTCCTCGCGCGTGCGGATGAAATCGTCGTTGGAGCAGTCGAGCGCCGCGACCATGTCGCTGGAAGCGCGGCGTGTTGCGGTCGGCGAGCTCGGCCGGCGTGATGCCCTGCTTCTTCGCGGTCTGCAGCATCTTGACGCCGTGCTCGTCGGTGCCGGTCAGGAAGAACACGTCCATGCCCTGCAAGCGCGCGGAAGCGCGCGAGCGCATCGGTGGCGATGGCCTCATAGGCGTGGCCGATATGGGGCACATCGTTGGGATAGGAGATGGCGGTGGTGATGTAATAGGGCCTGGCCATGGCGGTGATGGCATAGCCTTGGCCGCGCGCCCCGGCAAGCGCCGCCTTGCCTAAGCCTGGCCTCCACGCGCCGCCTGCTGCAATCGGTAAAAAGCCTCGAGCACGAGCAGGCTGCGATCGAGGTTGAGGCTGGCGGCATCGGCTTTGGCCTGGCCGATCGCTTCCCACGCGTCGACCCATTGCGGCAGGCTCGCGCGATCGAGCAAGCGGCGAGCAAGCGCTCCTCCTCGCCGATCGCCCCTTCTCCGTTGGCTGCCGTCCGGATCAATCGCTCCATGAGGCCGAGCAGCAGCGAGAGGAACAGGTCGAGCCGCTCGCTGTCGCCGCCAAAGCCTCCGAGCCGTTCGGCGAGCTTGTGCGCGGCCTGGCCGTCAAGCTCAGGCAATTTGGCGAAAGCCGTGACGATGTCGCGGTAGAGCGCGATCCCCTCGCCGGTCGCAAGCTCGAGCGCGCGGCGCACGCTCCCTGGCTCAGCGCAAGCGCGGTCGAAAGCGTCTTGGCATCGACCTCGTGATCGTCGCGCTCAAGCGCGGCGCGCACGGCCTTGCCAGATCGTCCTCCGATAAAGCGGTGACACGAAGTGTCCGGCAGCGGGAACGGATGGTCACGGGAATCCGTCCCTCGGCGGTCGCCACCAGAAGGAACAGCGTGCGCAGCGGAGGCTCTTCCAGAGCCTTCAGCAGCGCGTTGGCGGCGTTCTGGTTCAAATCGTCGGCGCGATCGACGATCACCACGCGCCAGCCGGTTTCGCCTGCGCTATGGCCGAGGAAGCTGCGCAGGCGGCGCACCTCGTCGACGCCGATCCATTGCGAGTAACGCTTGGTCTTGTCGTTCCAGGAGCGGCGGATCAGAAGCAGATCTGGATGGGCGAGCGCCGCCACTTTGCGGAACACGGGATGAGTCGCGGTGAGAGCTCGGAGCCGCATCGCCCTCGCCGAGAGCCAGCACGTCGCGGGCGAGATGATAGGCGAGCGTCGCCTTGCCGACGCCTTCAGGTCCGACCAAGAGCCAGGCGTGATGCAGCCTGCCGCTGGTCAAGGCCTCGCCGAATTCGGCGCGCGCCGCATCGTGACCGAACAGGCGATCGACCTCGCGCGGAGAGGAAAATCCTTCGAGGCGATCAGGCTCTTCGACCGGATGCTCGCGCTTCTTCGGCGGCGGCCCGGCTCATGGGCGCAAGCGTTCCGCCACCGCCTCCCAGACGTCTTCGGCGACGAGCGCCTCGGGCTTGCGCGCATCGATCACCACGCAGCGGGCGGGCTCTTCCTCGGCGATATCGAGGAAGGCTTTGCGGATGCGCTCATGCTGGCCGAGATCTTGGCTTTCGAAGCGGTCCGGAGTCCATGCGCCGCGGCGCCGCGCGCGCCAGCCCCTCCTCCACCGGAATGTCGAGCACGATGGTGAGATTGGGCATGAGCCCGTGCAGCGTCAGCCGCTCGAGCGCGCTGATCACGGGCGCCGGCACGCCGCCGGTGACGCCCTGATAGGCGCGGGTCGAATCGAGAAAGCGGTCGCAGACCACCCATTGTCCGTGCGCGAGCGCGTCGCCGATGACGCGTGTCGACATGATCCTGCCGCGCGATCGGAGAAGAGCAGCGCCTCGGCAAACGGCCCGAACGGCTTGATCTTGCCCGACAGCAAGGTTTCCCGGATCTCCTCGGCCGCCGGCGACCCGCCAGGCTCGCGCGTGGCGACGGCATGGCGCCCGGCGCTCTTCAGCCGCTCCACGAGGATCGAAACTTGCGTGGATTTGCCGGCGCCTTCGCCCCCTCGAAGGTGATCAGCTTGCCGGTTTCGACGGTCTCGTGTCGCATCTTGCCCCTAGAAATGGTGACGCCGGGCTGAAGCTCCTAGAGCATCCAGCCAAAGGCCAGCACGAACAGCGAATCGAGGCCGCGCATGGCGAAATTGCTTTGGCCGACGTCCTCGCCGGCATAGAGCGGAATATCGTTGGTCGCCTTGGTATCGGCCGCCGTGACCCGCAGCGTCGCCACCTGGTCGCCCTTGCGGATCGGCGCCTTGATCGGCCCGTCATACACGATCTGCGCCGTGACCTGACCGCTCGTGTTGAACGGCAGAATGATGTCGATGTTCTCATTGCCGACGAGCGGCACGTAGTGCCTGCGTGCCGCCCCACACCAGCGCGTCGCTCACCTTCTCGCCCTGATCGAACAGCCGGTACGGCTTGAAGCTCTTGAAGCCCCATTCGAGCAGCTTGCGCGGCTCTTCCTCGCGCTCCTTCTTGGTGTTGAGCCCGCTCACCACCAGGATGACGCGCTGGTTGTCGCGAACCGCGCTCGCCACCAGCCCATATCCCGCATCCTCGATGAATCCGGTCTTCAATCCGTCGACGCCGAGATCCTCGAACACCAGCGGATTGCGATTGGTGAACCTCCATTTGCCGTAGACGAATTCCTTCTCGCCGAAATAATGATAGTACTCTGGATAATTCTTGATCAGGTAGTCGGCGAGGAGCGCAAGTTCCCGCGCGGTCATGACGTGTCCGTCGGCCGGCAGCCCGGTCGAGTTCTCGAAATGCGACTTCGTCAGCCCGATCTCCTTGGCATATTTGTTCATCTCCTTGGCGAAGGCGTCTTCCGAGCCGGAGATTCCTCTCGGCCAGGATGATGCAGGCGTCGTTGCCGGACTGCACGGTGACGCCCCGGATCAGATCCTCGACGCTGACCGTCGAGTTGAGCGGCGCGAACATGGCCGAGCTTCCGGACGGCGCACCGCCGGTCGCGCCAGGCGTGCTCGCTCACCTTGAACTGGTCGTCGAGCTTGATATGGCCCGCCTTCAGCTCGCGAAACACGACGGCAAGCGTCATGAGCTTGCTCATGCTCGCCGGCGACATCAGCGTGTCCGCATCCTTCTCGTAGAAGATGAGATCGGCATCGACATTCATGAGAATGGCGTGCTTGGCCTTGGTGTCGAAGACGCCTGCGGGAGCCTTGGTCGCGGCGGATGCCGGAGCAGAGAGACCTGTGGCCCCCGCGGCAAGCACAGCGAAAGCCACGGCGAGCTTGATCACGCATATCAAGGCGCAATGCGTGCACGTTCTTCTAACGTCGGATCGATTGGCCAGGCGCCGGCCACCCCACCGGCCTTGGGGCCCAACTATTGTGCGCTCGACCCGAAAAAGCAACCCGAGAGAGCATGAACTCTAATTCATAACGATTTTCGCGCCTTGATAGCCTGCCTCGGTCACCCGGGCGAGCGCCGCCGAGGCCGCGGTTTCGTCCGCGAAGGGCCCAACCCGAACGCGAAACAGGGTCTCGCCGCCGACCTCGACCGGCGCCACCTCGACCGGGCGCTATGCCGCCAAGCAGCGCCCGCGCCCGCTCGGCGTTATCCTCGCTCCTGAAGGAGCCGGCCTGAATGAGAAATCGGCCGCCGCCGCCCAATTGCTCTCGGGGCGATTGGCCAGCCGGTGCGCGGGTGCTCGCCTGCCAACGGAGCGGCGGCACTCCGCCCGGCGCACGCTTGCCGCGGCACCGGCGCTCTCGCCGGAAGCCGCCACAGGCAACTGTCTCGGCGGCTGTGGCGGCGTGCTCGCGGCAATGCTTCCCACCGACACCCGGCACCGTCGCCCTGCCCTGCGAGGCGAATTGCGCCCAGCCTTGGCTTGCCAGATAGCGCCGCTCGTAGCTGTCGTCTCCATTGAGCGGCGCGCGAGCAAGATATTGAACGCGCACCGGCGCCGTGCCCTCTGCCGCGGAAGCCGAGAACCTCAGCCGAGCGCCGCGACAGATCGATGATGCGGTCGGACCGGTAAGGCGCCGCGATCGTTGACGCGGACGATGATCGACCGGCGGTTCTCGAGATTGGTCACCCGCGCATAGACCGGCATGGGCAAGGTCGGCGAGGCGGCCGACAGCCGGTCCATGTCGTAGATCTCGCCATTGGCGGTGCGGCGGCCATGGAACAGCTCGCCATACCATGACGCCGTACCGACGCGGTCATAGGCCGGATCTTCCCGTGGCTGATACCAGACGCCATCCACCCGGTAGGCTGCGCCGGTGACGTACCGTACCACCGCCCTTCGGCACCGGCTGGCCCAAGGGAATGACCCGCTCGCCAAGTTTTCGCCATTGCCGGAGCCGCAGGCCACGACGCTCGCGCCGATCGATCCGATCAGAAGGAGCGAGAAGAGGAGACGGATCGGCGGCACGGTGCCGGCGCGCCGCGGCAGCCTCGCCGCCGCGAGCGCGCGCGCAACTCGACCCACCCGACCCAAGCGTACCGACCCCGTCAAACGGGCGCGCATGAGGTCAAAGCCGCCCGGAACTAAGCGCCCGATGGCGCTTGGCCCGACTGTCCGGCGAGAGGGTTAGAAAGGGTGAACGGCGTGCCGGCACTACAGTCTTCGCAGGCCTGATCAGCTCGAGGCTGGATGCGACCACTTCATCGGAGCGGCCTCCCGGCATCGACAACCGCGAAATTCTGCTGCCCGAGATCGAACTGAAGCTGCTCATCAAGGACCGCCGGCGTGGCATCTGACACATCACCCACGCGGCGCGGCAATCCGGCCTCGCATGGTCTCGGCGGGCGCGTCGAGCCAAAGACCGGTGAAGGCAGCACCGGCACGCGCGGCAATCTCGGCGATGGCGTCACGCTCTTCTCTCTGGCGTGCACCGCATCGACGATGACCGAGTGCCCGCCCTCAAGCGCCATCAGGGCGCGTTTGCGGCAGATCGTGTAGACGATATCGGAAACCTCCGCGGTATACGCGGAGCGAGGAAGCCGCTCCTCGCCGCTGACGCCGAACAGGCGCTTGCGCTCGACGTCGCTCCGCACGAGCACCGCGCCTGGAAACGCGCCTGATTTGCGGCGCAAGCGCCTGCGCCACGCTCGACTTGCCGCTGCCTGATAGACCGCCGATCGCAATGAGCTGCGGCCGCTTCCGTTCAAGATAGCTGCGCGCAAGCAGAACATAGGAGGCCGCGCGGGCGTGCGCCTCAGCGCGCGACTCAGGCTTCAATTCCGCCCGCAGCAGCTCGACCTTGGCCCTGATCATCGCCCGCATGGACAGGAACAGCGGCAACGTCGCAAGACCGATGAGATTGCCGGTGCTGCCGCACGCCTCGAGATACGCGTTGAGGGCCGCATTGGCATGGACGCGGGCAGTCCGCGCGCGCCGAGATCCATGAGCAGGAAGGCGAGGTCATAGAGAACGTCGATGGTGGCGATGGCGTCGTCGAACTCGATGGCGTCGAACAACACCGGGGCGCCCTCGATCTCGACGATATTGCCAAGGTGCAGGTCCCCGTGGCAGTGGCGCACATAGCCTCCGTGGGCGCGCGCCTGCAGCAAAGAGCAAGTGCTGCGAGCGTTGCGCGGCTCGCCTGATCGACGGTTGCAAGCGCTCCGGCTGGAAAGATGGCTTCCTCGCCGGCAAGGACCGCCGCGTTGTCCTCAATCACCGCGAGCAGCGCCGATACGCTTTCCTCGTGCCCCGAGAAACCGATCTGCGTTGCGGTGGAAGTCGGCAATGAGCTCGGGCAAGCTGCGGCATGGCCGCCAAAGGGAGACGCCCGTCCTCCGCCATGCGGTCCGAGAGAGCTTCGACTGGTCGAATCGGCGCATGACCAGCACCCACTCGACAATGCCGCCGACCTGACCGGCGATGTGAAATTTGCCGCCGTCATCGACAGTTATCGGAAGCGACCTCAAGATAAAGATGAGGCGCTGTGCGGCGATTGAGGCGAAGCTCGTTGAGAAGCGCGCGCCGCCTCAGTCCTAGGGTCGAGAAGTCGAGGAACGGGTATTTTACGGCACGCTTGAGCTTATAGGCGCGCGGGCCCGCCAGGAACACGACGGAGGCGTGGGTCTCGATACGCTCAACTTTGCCGTGCACCGAGCGCATAGGTGTCCGGCGAGGCCATGAAATCGAGCACCGCCGCCTGGTCGGATCTGGCCTCCCCATGGTCCCAATATAGCACAGGGCGGCGTGGTGCTTCGGCCACAGGGCCCAGAAAACC
>ERZ1370068.5886-contig-4890_pt1 | contig 66152 bp, 114 predicted proteins | sample MGYA00561227_ERZ1370068 | MGnify/ENA primary metagenome ERZ1370068 (study PRJEB38410, sample SAMEA6850437) | metagenome | study: Metagenomic assessment of the ecological functions of the soil: analysis of the soil microbiota associated with the... | reverse complement strand
TACGTATTGCGGCGCCGTGCCGGGCCTGAAGATGCGCGCCGACCGCCGACATCGCACGAGCGTGCAATGGGGCAAGCTCCTCGCTCAACCTCAACTTAACGCGCTCAACGCGCTGGCCGACCTGCCGCTGCGCCGGCAGCTCGCGCAGCGCGCCATGGCGCTGCCTGTTCGCCGACCAGGTGGCGGAGGGCCTGCGGCGACCCGCCGCCGACGGCATCCGCCCGGTCTCGTCCACGCCGGTGCCAATGCGGACTGGACTGCCGCCATCTGCTGCGGCTGCCGGACGCCGATCTCTCGATGCGTGTGCTGGGCCGGACCATGAAGATCGATCCCGAGGCGCGCTCGTCGATGTGGCAAGGCCTGCAGCGCGGACTGCACGCACCGAGGTCGACCATCTGCGGTGGGCGTCATCACCGAGATCGCCGAGCCGCCGCGGGCTGGAGGCGCCGCTGTCGCGCCGGATCGTCGCGCTGATCCAGCAGGCCGAGCATGCCGCCAAGGGATCGCCCGGGCTGACGCCGGAGCAGATTCGCGCGGCGACTGATTTGCCTTGAAACAGCGTCGGTCTGCGCGCGCAGTCTCGCCAGGCAACGCGCCGAGGGAGAAGCGATATGAAGAACAGGTCTGCGCGCCGACGGCGATTGCTGCCGTCGGTGGCTGGCGTCGGCGGGTCTCGCCCACGCCGTGCCGCCGACGGTCGACGCCGTCGCCGGGCTACGACGCGCGGCTGCAGGAGCAGCGGGCGGCGTCGTCGGCGACAGTCCATGACGGTCGCGCCGGTCGTCAGGGCCGCGTCTCGCGGCACGCAAGCGGACGCGCGCGCACTGATGGCTATTGATCGCTGCGCACATCGACCTCGTCGCCTGCACGGCGTGCGCCGGCAGGGTCGACACAAAACATCTAGCTCCGCTTCTGCCTTGGTTGGCCGCTGCTGTGGCGTCTGAGTTGAACAGCTTCTTCAGTTCGTTGATGCTCTGCTGAAAGCCGCGGCCATTCACACGAGAACTGGTCCTTGGCGCAGTTGAGCGGCCTTGATGCGCGCGGCCTGCTTGACCGGGCTTGCCACCGGCACCGGCACTTTTTCGGTTTCAGCCGGCGCAGACGACACCGTTCGCTGCGCAGCGCGACCTGCTGCCACCGCCTGCTGCTCGGCTGTTGCGGCTCCGGCTGTTGCTGCTTCGGCCGTCAGCGCCGCGGCGATGTTGTTGCGCCGCTCGCGCTCGAGATAGGCGGTATATTGCTCGTCGATCTTCTTCTGCTCTTCCGGCGTCGGATTGGGGCCCGCGATGTCGAAAGTGCGGTCCTGCATGAAGTCGTAATAGGTGTAGCCGCCGCCGGGCTTGCGGCGGCCGGCGAACTTCGCGTTGCATTCGGCGAGCTTGCCGACGTCTTTCTTCCTTGGTCTTCGCCTTCTCGGCCACATCGGCGCAGGACTCGAAATCGACAGGCGCGCTGCGCCACCACTGCGCATCGCAGCGCACCGGCGCCAGCACGACGAGGCTCCCGATGGTGGCAATAGCAAACGAAGATGCACGTGAGGCGATCACGGACGATACTCTCCAGCCGAATTCTCTAGGGAACTGTGATTGAGTCGATTGTCATCATTTTGGCAGCGCTGTCACGCCGAAATTGCGCGATTTTCCCGCTGTCGTCTGTGACTCTATCCGGTGGATGTGACCGATGGAACACAGCGCCATGTCGTTGAACAATTATCGAGTAAATTCAACGGCGAAGCACGCTGCGCGCATCATGCTGCAACGATCGATCGAGTTACCATCTGCAGAGCGCGCGGATGAGCACGCCACATTGTGGCGAGAATCAGTCAGATCCGCGTGCGCGGGCCAGGTGCGCGATGCCGTTTCATGGAACGTTGCGCGATAGAGCCTTGCGAATTCGCCCATGTGATGGAAGCCGTTGGCGCGGGCGCACGACGTCACGGTGATGGCGTAACGGACCCTTTCACGAGTTGGGCGCGGGCCGACCAAAGCTGCTTGAGACGCAGATAGCGATGCAGGCTCATGCCGCGAACGCTCGCCACCGCCGTGCCCAGCGTTCTGACCGACACGCCGCATTGTTCGGCGAGGTCGGCGCTGTAGATCGCCGAGGCGGCATGAAACGGCGACATACTCGTCGATCCATGCGAATGCGGCGGCAATAGCTCCTGCTTGCAAGCCGGCCCGCCAATTCCAGCGTTCGGCTGCTGCGGAACATCTCGTCGATGGCGAGCAGCAGGCCTTCCTGCAGGGCAAGCGCCGAGCCCGGCTCCTGCAACAGATCGGGTCTGGCGGAAGCCGTCTGCAGAATGCCTGTCGTGACGGATCTGACCGTCGCCAGCGCGTCGGTGTCCGGCGTGAACGGGCATAGCTCGTCCGGCGTATCGAACCATTCCCGGTCCTGCAGGCCGGCGCCAAGGGTGACGATCGCGTGCAGCGATCCGCGGGGTTCGACGAACTGCAAATCCAGATTGCCGCGCATGCCGATAAAGGCCGGACGGTTCACGGACATGCCGTTGGCGGATACTTCGTAGCGGTCCTCGAGCTTGGAATATGACGACGCCATGCGCGCGCGCGGTAGCTGACATCGACAATGCGGGGAAACGTGGTGAGCACGGTGATCTGGCAGAAGGGCAACTGCACCATCGCGCGCGCGGTATGGAAATTTGCGAGGTTCAAGGGGACGCTGCGCGCATCGGCGACAAACTCGACCGGCCGGAAGGCATCGATGTCGAAAAATTGCGCGATCGAAAGCGCCGGCGAAGGCGAAAGGTTCTGAAACAGCATCTTGAGGTGACCGCGCGCCTGAATCGTCGAGATCCGGCCTCTAACGTCGAACGCTCTGGTTAACTTGCGTTAACAAGTGTGGCCGGTGGAGGCGCGATTGAAGGCCGCCTGCGGACACATGGCCGGGCGCTCGATGCCGAGTGCGGACGCAAATTACCGAGTAATTAGAATGGCTTGGATGGCGGCGACGCGGCTGGTCCGGGTGCGGGCAACGTGTTGCAAATCCATTATAGCTGCTCATGCGGAATGCTATTTGTTTTGCGGCAACGGAGGACTTCATGGTGTTGCGCCACGCCGTGACCCCGAGCTACCGGTCCAGCGTGCAACTTAACTCGCCGCGGCGCCGGCTGCCGACGCTGCGCCGGCGGGCGGAGTGGCAGAACAATCGCAAGGGGAACAGTCTGCATGAGCATCACCACGGCCATGACGAGCGTGCCGAAGCCCGCGCCTGACCTGATCGAGGCGTTCAGGGGTGCGCCGACCTCCGTGATCAGCGACAATCTTGCCCGGCTGCCGGGCGCCGTAGGGCCTGCGGCCGTTCCATCGCGGCAGCAAGCTGGTGGGCATAGCCTTCACCGTGCGCACGCGGCCGGGCGACAATCTTGCGATCCATCGAGCGCTCGAACTGGTCGGGCCGGGCGACGTGATCGTGGTCGATGGCGGCGGCGACGAGACGCGGGCGCTGGTCGGCGAGATCATGAAGAACGATCGCCGCAATATCGCGGCGCCGCCGGCTATGTGATCGACGGCGCGATCCGCGACGTCGCGGCGTTCGCTGCGTCCGACTTTCCCTGCTTTGCGCGCACCGCGATCCACCGCGGTCCCTACAAGAGCGGACCGGGCGAAATCAACGTGCCGGTTTCGATCGGCGGCTCGGTGATCTCGCCCGGCGATATCGTGGTCGGCGACGAGGACGGCGTGGTGTCGTTTCCCGCCGCGATCGGCAGCCACCGTGCTGGAGGCGGTCCGCGCCCAGATCGCGCGCGAGGAAGCAGACGCTCGATCTCGATCCGCGAAGGCCGCTACCAGGGCAGCTACGGCAAATCTTGATCGATGCGCGAGGCGCCAGAAAAGCGTCAAGGAAAACGTCAGGGAGGAACGATGAGTCAGAAGGACGAATTTCACAATCTCGGATAATCCGGCTGACGGGCTGCTTCGCGAACTCGCGTCCGGGGTCACGACGCGAATCTTCTCCGGCGAGCACGCGATGCTGTCGGTGGTGACGCTGGCGCCGCACGCGCAGGGCACCCTGCATCATCACCCCGAGGAACAATGGGGCGTGCTGCTCGATGGCTCAGCCATCCGGGTTCAGGGCGGTGAGGAAATTCCGGTCAGGAAGGGCGATTTCTGGCGCACGCCGGGAAATGTGCCGCACACGATGCGGGCTGGACCGGACGGCGCCCGCGTGCTTGACATCTTCAGCCCGCCGCGGCCCGAGTACAAGAAGGCCGGGTCCGGCTTCGGACTAGCTAAAGTCTGCGAACAAAAACAAAAAGCGCAGCGACAATCGGGAGGAGACGCGGTGAAGATTACCAGACGCAATCTGCTGGCGGCGTCGGCCGCGTTCGCGGTCACGCCGGCGCTGGCGCAGCCGGCAAAGAACATGACGCTGGTGGTGCCGTTCCCGCCGGGAGGCTCCACCGACGCGCTGGCGCGGCTGCTGCAGTCCCATCTGCAGACGAAGCTCGGCCGGACCGTGCTGGTGGAGAACAAGTCCGGGCGCGGCCGGCTCGCTCGGCGCCATGCAGGTCGCGAAGAGCGCGCCTGACGGCGCGACGTTTCTGGTGACCTTCGACTCGCACGCGGTCATCCCCTCGATCCTCGAAAAGCCGGGGCTGGATGTCGAGAAGGATCTGGTGCCGGTGTTCCTGGTCGGCACCGCGCCTTACGTCGCTCGCCGCGAATGCCGAGCGGCCGTACAAGACCATTTGCCGACGTGATCGCGGCCTGCAAGGCAAACCCCGGCGCGGTGAAATACGCCTCCGTCGGCATCGGCACGCTCGGCCATCTCGCGATGACGGTGCTCGGCAAGAAGGCCGGCGTCGAGATCACGCATGTGCCCTACCGCGGCGGCGGCCCGGCGATGAACGACGTGCTCGGCGGCCATGTCGACCTGATCGTGGGATCGGCGGCGCTGGTGACGGCGCAACTCGGGCACCAACATGCTGCGTCCCGATCCTGCAGCTGGGGCGCGAGCGGATGCCCGTCGCTCAAGGACACGCAGACCGCGATCGAGGCAGGCTATCCCGGATTTCGAGACGCTGGCCTGGTGGGGCGTTTTCGCGCCCAAGGACACGCCGCCTGATGTCATCGCCAGCATGGCGAAATCGGTGAAGGAGATCCTGAGCGAGCCGGCGGTAGCGACGCAACTGCAGGAGACGCAGCAGATGACGCTGCTGCTCGCCGACGGCAAGGAGTTTTCGACGTTCTTCGCCAAGCAGGTCAGCATCTGGGGCCAGGTCGTGCGCGAGAACAACATCAAGGCGTAACGGCGAACGAACGCCTGTCTGGTCAGCCGCCCGACATCGTCCGGCATGGAACCGGCTATGCCTGGTCGCATGCGGCCCTATCGGCCGCGTCGCGAGGGCTGGCGATGCCGCGCCCGCTTTGGTATGAAGCGGTCAAGCACCCGCCTACGCGGCGGGTCCGCGGTCCCGTAGCTCAGCCGGATAGAGCGACGGTTTCCTAAACCGTAGGTCGCATGTTCGAGTCATGCCGGGATCGCCAATTTCCATCCTGCTCGAGTGCCAGCGATGAGATTGCCGGTGCCGAGGCCGGCCTAACCGGGCTCCGGATAGATCTGCAGCAACGCCGTCGCTGTGTCCCGCGCCCGTCGCGCGATCTCGGCGGCGCTCGGGCGATCGGCCGCCTGAAGCAGCAGGCCGGTCATCAGGTCGCCCCAGAGCAGGCCCAAAATTTTTCGGTCATCGCGTCGGGATCGCCAGCGGACAAGCCCGGCTGACTTGGCGTTTGCCATGATCGCTCGCAAAGCATCGCGCGTGGGCTTGCGGGCAATCGAGTCCAGGGCTTGCGCGACCTTTGGGGCGTGCACGGTTTCGGATATCGCCAGCCGGAACACGGCGACGACGACCGGATCGGTCGTTTCCGTCAGAAGCCTGGTTCCAAAAGCGGTGAGCACCTTCGGCCAGAGTTTCTCTGTCGCGCAGCTCGGAGATCGGTCGGTGCTTTCAGCCGCTGGGCGCGCTCGGTGATGCATGCGACGAGCATCGCTTCCTTGTTGCCGAACAGCGCGTAAAGCTCCCGTTTCTGAAACCCGCGCGCGCGTCGCAATCTCCAGCGTGCTGGTCTGCGCATAGCCGCCCTCCATGAACGCCGAAAGGGCCGCGCCGAGGATCCGCTTCCGGACCGCGGTCCCACCGGCTTCCTCCTCGCGCGCCTTCATCCTTGGACTCATCGACTGCATTTTTCTCACTTGACTTGGTACTATCTGGTACCATATAGCGAATTGTCTTGGTACCGGATCGTACCAGAACGAACGTCGATGTAAAGGATGGCAGATCATGAACAGACGCCAGCTACTGGCCGCGGCACTGAGCGCCGCTCGCATGGCGGCTGCCCTGACGCTCGCATCAAAGGCATTTGCGGCAACTTCGAGCGAGATGGAAAAATGAGCAAGGCAACGCAACGGATCATCGAATGCAACGGGATCCACATCAACATTGCCGAGCAGGGCGACGGGCCGCTGGTGCTGCTGGTGCACGGCTTTCCTGAATCCTGGTTCTCCTGGCGGCATCAGATCGACGCCCTTGCTGCCGCCGGCTTCCGCGTTGTCGCCCCCGACCTGCGCGGCTACGGCAAGAGTGACGCGCCGCAAGGGATCGACCAATACACGATCCTGCATCTCGTCAGGCGACATGGTCGGCATTCCTCGATGCCCTGGGCGCGGCGTCCGCCGTCATCGTCGGTCATGACTGGGGCGCAAGCGTCGCCTGGCAGGCCGCGCTCACGCGGCCCGACCGCTTCAGGGCGGTCGCAGCGCTCAGCGTGCCGTTCCGGCCGCGCGGCAAGGCGCCACCGACCAGTCTCATGCCCCGCACCGAGAATGCGCAATTCTATCAGCTCTATTTCCAGGAGCAGGGCGCCGCGGAGGCGGAGTCTGGGGCGCGATCCGCGCGCGACCATTCGCAACATGCTGTTCGGGGCGTCCGGCGATGGCGTGGCCGCGGCCCGCGCGGCCGCCGCTGCTGCGGGCCTGCGCCTAACCTCGGCATGGTGCCGAAGGGCGGCGGATTCCTGCAAGGTCCCGGCGCGCCGGCAACGCTGCCATCATGGATCGAGCGAAAGCGACGTCGACTTTTACGGCGAGGAGTTTCAGGCGCAGCGGTTTTCGCGGAGCGCTCAACTACTATCGCAACATCGATCGCAACTGGGAGATCACGGGCGCGATGGCGGGCCTGCAGGTGACGGTGCCGGCGCTCTACATCGCGGGCGATCGCGACTTCGTGGTCGTCTTCCCCGGCACGGACCAGCTGCTCGCAAACATGAAGGCCTTCGTTCCCGGCCTGCGCAAGATCCAGATGCTTCCCGGTTGCGGCCACTGGACTCAGCAGGAGCGGCCGAACGAGGTCAGTGCCGCGCTGGTCGGAATTCATCTCGAGCCCTGCCGAGCCGCTCATGGCGACACCGATGCTCACGCTCCCTTTCCAGCAGCGTCTTGAAATCCGCCCGCGCCCGTTGCGCTTCGCGCCTGGCGGTCTCGGAGGCTTCGCTGAGGCCGAAATAGCCGTGGATCAGGCCCAGGCCATCGTAATAGCTGGTCGGAACGCCGGCGGCCTTCAGGGCGCGTCGCGCATACGCCTTGCCCTCGTCGCGCGAGCGGATCGAACCAGGCTGGTCGGACCACCGCCGTGGCGCGAGACCGGCGAGATTTTTGGCGCGCAGCGGCTGACGCGCGCCAGTCGGTGCCATCTGCGGTGTCGGCGAGGTAATGGCCACAAAACCATTCCATCACGGCGCGGGAGGAAATAGCCCTCCGCGTTCTCCGCCGCGCGAGGGAAGCGCGCGTTTTCTTTGTGATCCGCGAAATTCCGGCGACGTCGGTGACGGGATAGACCAGCAATTGCGCCGACAGCTTGATGCCGGCGTCGCGACAGGCGATGGCGGTCGTGGCTGCCAGATTGCCGCCCGCGCTGTCGCCGGCGACGCCGACGCGCGCGACATCACCGCCGAATTCGGCGATGCGTGCGATGACGTCCCGGTGGCCGCGAAGGCATCCTCGAAGGCGCCGGAAAGCGCACCTCGGGCGGGCGGCGATAATCGACCGAGACCACGACGGCGCCGGTCTCGATGGCGAGAAGGCGCGCCTGCCGGTCATGGGTGTCGAGATCGCCGGCAACCCAGCCGCCGCCATGGAAAACACCACCGTCGGCGATTTGTCGTTTGTGTTTCGGTAGACCCGCGCCGCAAGGAAGCCGGCCGCGCCCTTCACCTTGATGTCTTCCGCGCTCATCACCGGGGGCGGCGGGACCGCCGCGCGCGACGCTGCCAGCGCGCTGAGCGCATCGCGGGCGCTCTGCGGCGTCATGTTGGTGGGATCGCGCAGCGGCAGCAGCGGAATGATCTGGGCGACGATCGGGATCGAGCGGTAATCATGGGTGGCCCTCGCGTGGAACATCGCCGGCACCATAGGTTCAGCTTCGCCCTCTTTGCAATGATGTTCTTTGCAGGTCGGCCCCCATCACGGCGTAATGTCGGGCCCTCGCTGGTCCTTCCACCGAGACAAAGATCTCCCGCCTTCACACGACAGGCACGCGCGCCGGGCGGCGACTGCGGCGGGCGAGATCACTCGATGTCGAGCGGTACGCGCCATCGCTCGGTGAGAGCGCACAAGCGGCGCCTCGTTGCCGATATCGGCGCCTTCCATGACGAAGCCCTCGAAGCCGTTGGTCGCTGACCTGTTGCACTTCTGCACATAGACCGGGAAGCCGCCGATATAGGGCATGAAAACGCGCGGGCGTCCCGGGATGTTGGTGCCGACATACCAGGAGCTGCAGGTCGAGCGCAGCGAGACCTTCGGAGACCTCGTTGACGTGCTCGACCCAGGCGTCCTCGTCGTCCTGCGATCGGCTCGATGGTCGCCGCGCCGATGTCGCGCATGTGGCCGATGCAGTCGGCCAGCCAGTCGACATGCTGCTCGATCGCCTGGATCATGCTCGCCAGCACCGACGGACTGCCCGGGCCGGTGATCGTGAAGAGATTCGGAAAGCCCGCCGACGCCACGCCGAGATAGGCGCGGAGGGCCCGCGCGCCATTTCTCGGCCAGCGGTCTGCCGTCGCGGCCGGTGATCGCGATCCTGTCGAACGAGCCGGTCATGGCCGCAAAGCCGGTCGCGCAGACGATCGCGTCGAGCGGATACTCGACGCCGTTCACCTCGATGCCGCTCGGCCGTGAAGCGCTCGATCGGCGTCTTCGACACGTCGACCAGTTTTACATGCGGCAAATTGTAGGTCTCGAAATAGCCGGTATCGACGCACAGAGCCGCTTGCAGCCGAACACGTTGTCCGGGCACAGCAGCTCGGCGGTGGCCGGATCCTTGACGATGCCGCGGATCTTCCGGCGCGCGAACTCGGCGATGGTGTCGTTGGCCGGCCTTCTCGAACAGCAGGTCGCCATAGGCGCCGAGGAAAGGCAAGCCCGCCGCGCTGCCACGCCTCCTCATATTGCCGCTCGCGCTCCTCCGCGCGTGGCCTCCAGCGCCGGCTTCATGTTGAACGGGAAATAGAAGCCGGTCGGCCGCGCGCGCGCCTTGCGCGCAGCGCCGGATAGTCGGCCTTGATCGCCTTGCGATATTCCGGCGTCAGCTTTTCGTTCCAGGCCGGCACCGACTAGGTCGCGGTGCGCTGGAACACCGTCAGCTGCGGATGCCTGCTGCGCGATGATCGGGATCGACTGGATCGCCGACGAGCCGGTGCCGATGACGCCGACGCGCAGGCCGGTGAAGTCGACGCCTTCATGCGGCCATTCGCCGGTGTGATAGATCGGGCCGCCGGAAATCCTCGCGTCCCTTGAAGGCGGACATGGTTCGGCGCCGACAGGCAGCCGACCGCCATGATGCAGAATTTGGCCGATGACGCTGTCGCCGCGATCGGTCTCGATGCAGCCAGCATTTCGGTGTTCTCGTCGAACGTCGCCGCGGTGACGCGGGTGTCGAACACGGATCTGCCGGCGCAGGTCGAAGCGGTCGGCGACGTGGTTGGCGTAGCTAGGATCTCCGGCTGCGGCGCGTACTTCTCCGACCAGTTCCATTGCTGGTCCAGCTCTTCGGAGAACGAGAAGGAATATTGCATGCTTTCGACGTCGCAGCGTGCGCCCGGATAGCGGTTCCAGTACCAGGTGCCGCCGACGCCGCCGCCGGCCTCAGTAACACGCGCCGGTGAAGCCGAGCCCGCGCAGGCGGTGCAGCATGTACATGCCGGCAGAAAGCCGCGCGCCGACGACGACGGCGTCGAAGGCTACGCCCGACTTCCGGCGCACGTTGAGGGGCTGGTCCTGGCGGCGGGCATGCGGTTTCCCTGGAATGAAGCGCTTCCAGTCGCGAGCAGGCGCCGCTCTTGCCGGCGGCGCCTTCATTCGCTCGCGATCATGCCGGGTAGAACAGCGCAAAGCGCGCTGGCGGTCAATTGCGTCCGCGCACGATCCTGTCCCCGCGGTGACGCGGGCCTGACATGCGCCCGCACGCGCGGTCCAGTGATCGCCGGGCGCCGAAAGCTCCTACAGCGTCTTGGGGTATTCGATCAGCGCCTTTCGGTCCGCCGGGTCGACAAGCGCCGGTCCGATGACGCCCTTGATCTCCTTGTCCTTGCTGTATTCCTTCCTGAATTCGTGCCCCGTGTTCCAGTTTCCGCGGATCGAGGTGTCGAATTCAAACCCGTTGTTGATCTTGTCGGACTTGTAACCGAGGTTCACGGGATCGTATTCGCGGTTGCCGAGATAGAACTTTCTTCGGCCGGTCTTCGGGCGGCCCCAGCAGATGCTCGACTGGTCGGGACCGAGCCGTTGTGAAGATAGGGCGGCGTCGCCCAGACACCGTTGAGCGGGCGAACCTTGTAGGCCAGCTCGCCGCCGGAGCTCGTTCGGCATGTTTCCGTCGATCCGCTTCCGGTCCGCCGGGCTCACCGGCGGCTTCTTCTGGTCGTAGATGTAATTGACGGTTTTCTCGACCACGCTCGCCGAGCGCGAATGCGAAGCTGCTGCTCTTGATGCCGAGATTTGCGGGAACCGCGACCGTTCGGCTGCCGCATGTCTGCCGCCTGCGCGGGATCGGTCCCGATATGCGAGATCGGAATGTTTTCGACCTTGAGGATCGCTTCGCCGGCCTGGTTCTTCGGTCCACCAGTCCTTGTTGTTGAAATCGTAGAACGCCTCGCTCGATGACCGGCGGCCGGTGACATTCCTGGCAATGGGTCTTGTAGAGCTCGCGCGCCCTGCGCTGCCAGCTTCTGGTCGATCGGCGGCAGAATATCGTCCGGCCATTTCGGAGATTTCAGGCCCGAGAACCCGTCCTTCGCGTTCGGCGGCGTTGTCGCCCTTGATCATCTGCTCCATCTCGTACGAGCGACTTCACGTCGACGCTCGATTTGTAGAAGGCCCTTCGACGGGTCGGTCAGATTGAGCTCCGCCGACACGCCGAGCGATTCGCCGGCGTTGCGCACCATCGGCTGCATGATGGAGCCGTTATACTGCACCCAGTCGAACCACGGCGTGTTCCAGATCCGCGGGTAATGCACCGGCGCGGAGGAGCCGGCGTAGTTTTCCGGCTTGTTCAGGTCGATTGAAAACACCTGGTTGCCGATCCGGTTGAGCGCGTCCAGCCGTCCGTAACCTTCCAGGATGCTCTGGGAGGCGACGCGCTCTTCCAGGTCCTGACCTTCGCTTGTACTGCTTGCAGAACCTGGTCGAGCTGGTCCTTCAGCGTCTCGCGGTCGGCGACCGTGGAGTCCGGTCCCAGGATGCGTCTCGGCGAAGCGGTTGAATCGGGCCGGGCAGTAAGCGCGTCAGCACCAGCGAGACGCCCATGCCCTGCTTCATCTGTGAAGAGATCGGTGAGCGCCGGCCCGCCGTCGATGACGACCGCGGTGTCCTTGTAGGTGAAGCTGCCGGTGTGGCAGGCCGCGCAGGTCAGGCCGACGCCGGTCATGTCCCGCTTGGTGCGCGGGTTCTTCCACGGCGCGCCCGTCGGGTCCAGCATCGGACCGCCCTGCGCGAAGCCGATCGGCAGCGCCTTCTTGCCGGGGATGATGGTGTCCGGGATGAAGCCGTAGCGGTCGAGATAGGCGGTCTCGCTGAAGTCGTCGACCTTGTTGAAAATCAGCCACGGAATCGTCGGCTGCTCCAGCGCCATCGAACCATTCATAGGGAAAGCCGAAGGTCCGCGTTCCCTGATCGGCGTGATAGAACCAGCTCAGTTTTCCTTGCTGATGCCCTGGTCGAGCCAGACGGTCTTCTTCGGTTGCGGATACTCCGCGATCTTGACGTGAAGACTTGTCCACAGAGGCGGTGATATCGTCCTTGAAGGCGGCTGTAGCCGAGGCCAGACGCCGACGACCAATACCCGACAACAATCTTTGCAATCGTCTTGCAACGCATGGCCTGCCCCTTCTCAAAACCGCGCTGGTTGCGCGCAATATTCGTCTGTTATCAAAAACGCCGGATAAGCAAATCATCCTCGGCGTGCGATTCAGTATCATACCATCTTATAGTGGCGTCATCGGTCTGTCCATAAATCCGGCAGGTCGGCCCGAGCATGATTTCGCGTCGATCGCGGGCATTTTAAGGCGCTCGGAAATCCCATCGATTTGTTTCCGGGTTTCGCCGCGAACTCATGCCCGGGAATTCCATGCCAGTTTTATGACGCCGGCACGTATGAAAAAGCCGCTTGACTTTGACGTTGCGTCAAACCCGCATAACGCGCTCCTCGAAACAGAGGAGCCTGCCCATGACCACCCGTCGTACCTTCCTTCATCTTCCCTTGGCGCCCTTGCCGCCACTGTCCGCCGCCGCCGCCTTGCCGCAGTCTGCCTGCAGGCCGTGGGCCGTACCGTCGAGATCAAGACCAGGGACGGCACCGAGCCTTTTCGTCAAGGATACCGGAGGCGCCGGCCGTGCCGTCGTGATGACCCACGCCTGGCCGCTGAATGCCGATGTCTGGGACCATCAGGCTGCGCAGCTTTCAAGGCCGGCTTCCGCGTCGTCACCTATGACCGCCGCGGGTTCGGCCGCTCGGACAAGCCAGCCGGCGGTTACGATTTCGATACTTTTGCCGACGATCTCGCCGATGTGATCGAGCAGACGGGCGTGCGCGACGCGACGCTCGTCGGCTACTCGATGGGCGGCGGAGAGGTGGTGCGCTATTTCTCGCGGCATAACGGCCGCAACGTCGCGAAGGCCGGCGCTTGTCGGCGCGGCCGCGCATTATCTGCTGAAGACGGAGAACAATCCGGTCGGGATCGACGGCGCCGTGTTCGACGGCATCAAGCAGGGCGTGCAAGGCGATCGCAAGGCGTATCTCGCGCGGCCTGCTCCGGGACGTGTTCCTCGACGCCAAGCGGCCGGCGACCAATGCGGTGACGCAGGAGATGATCGATCTCGACGCTTGCGATGGCGATGCAGGCCGAGTGTCGCCGCGACGGCGGCTTGCGTCGATGCCTTCGCCAAAACCGATTTCCGCCCCGAACTCGCCGCTGTCAAGGTGCCGACCCTGGTGCTGCACGGCACGGCGGATATTCCGGTGCCGTTTGCGATCGGGAAGGCGACCGCCGGAGGGCATCGCCCAGTCGAGGCTGATCGAATATCCTGATGCCTCGCACGGCATCGTGCTCGACCGAGCGCGATCGCGTGACCCGCGACCTGCAAGCCTTCATCGCAAAGCATGAGGAGAGTTCTGATGTTCCGGATCGGTGAATTCGCCCAGATCGCGCAGGTCTCGGGCAGGCAGTTGCGGTTCTACGACCAACTCGGACTGCTGCAGCCCGCCCATATCGATGCCCAGACCGGCTATCGCTACTACAGCATCCGGCAATTGCCGCGGCTGAACGGCATTCTTGCCCTGAAGGAACTCGGCCTGTCGCTGGAGCAGATCGGGCCGCTGCTCGAAGGACAGGATCTCTGCCAACCGAGCTGCGCGCCATGCTCACCCTGAAGCGGGCGGAGGTGGAGCGTTCGCTGCGCGAGGAGGAGACGCGGTTGCGGCATATCGAATCCCGCATCGCGCAGATCGACCGGCATGGCGGGACGGAAGGCTTCGACGTCATCCTCAAATCGGTCGAGCCGACGCCGTTTCTGTCGCTGCAATGTTCGTGCGCCGACATGGACGAGGTGGTCCGCATGGTCCGCCTCGTCGCCGAGGACGGCGCGCGGCAGATCAGGCCGGCACTGCGTGACAAGCTGGTCGTGGTCGCGCGCAACGATCACGACGACGAGAAGCTCGATCTCGAGATCGGCTTTCGTTGACCCGGCCTTCGAACGCCGGCGTACGCCTGACCGGCGATTATCTGCTGCGCGCCAGCGAACTTCCCGCGGTGGAAACCATGGCGACCCTCGTCCGGCCGGGCACCAACATGGAAAGCCACACTTCATTCGGCGCGGTCGGCACCTGGATCGAAGCCAACAACTACCAGATCGCCGGGCCGTGCCGCGAAGTGTTCCTGGAGCCCATTACCGGGCCACCCGGTTTTGAAGGGGCGCTGGTGGAAATCCAGTTCCCGATCCGGCCGGCCGCCTAGCTTTCTCTTCGTTTTCCCAGAACCACCCAATCCGGACGCGTGCGCGCTTCCGGCCACCAGAACTGCTGTGCCGAATTCCGGCCAGCGGCCAACCTCAACAGGAGTGAACATGCTTACGATTCACGGCGTTCCGCTTTCCGTCCACACAAGAAAGGCGATCGTCACCGCGATCCTCAAGAAGATCGACTACAGATTCGAAGTGGTGATCCCGGTCATTCCCGGCAACCCGCCCTCCAACTGGAGCACGCTCAGTCCGACCGGGCTCATTCCCGTCATGCAGGACGGCGACTTCACGCTGGCGGATCTCGACCGCCATCTGCCTGTACCTCGACAGGAAGCAGCCCGCGCCGTCCAATCCTCCCCGAAGACATCAGGGACTACGCCCGCGTGCTGTGGTTCGACGCCTACGCCGGCGGCACCATCTATCGGCATGCCGGTGCATCCGCTGTTCTTCCAGACGGTCGTCGGACCCGAACATTCGCAACGTCCCGACCGACAAGGCGGTGGTCGACGACGTTCTGACGAACGTGCAGCCGAAAATCCTTGGCTATCTCGACGGGCAGATCACGGGGAAATTCCTGGTTGGCGACGCCATGACGCTGGCCGACATCGCAATCGTGTCGAACTTTATCGTCTATCAATATCTCGGCTTTGAGATCGACGCCGGCCGGTATCCGAAGCTCGCGAGATATCTGCGCGAGATCGCGGCAACCCCTGCATTCCAGCGGGCGCTGGCGGACGAAAAGCCGTTTGTCGAGCAGATGGGGCTGAAGCGGGACTTCCTCGCCGCTGCCTGATGCCCGTTCTGCCATGACCTTTCCGGCCGGGTGGCTGCTTTCGGCCACGGCCGGGATGTTGCTTTCGCTACTCTCGCTTGCGAAAGTGTTCCTGGCCGGTTTGGCTCGCCGGGCCTGTTTCCAGTATAGTGTTGCGGTCGTGGCAATGGATACTCGTCGGATCAGATGAAAGCAGCCGTTAGCGCGCAATCGCTCCGAATTGAGGTCCGGTTCCGGTGAGACGGTGTCCGCGCTTGCTGATCCGGCCGCAGCAGGCGTGCGCGTGTTACGTGTTCGCGCATGGGGCCGGCGCGGGAATGACTCATTCGTCGATGGAAACGATTGCCGCCGGTCTCGGCGAGCGCGGAATTGCGACGCTGCGCTATCAATTTGCCTATATGGAAAAAGGCAGCAAGCGGCCCGATGCGCCGGCGGTGGCGCATGCCGCGCGTCCGCGCCGGCGGTGGCGGAAGCCGGGCGGTGCTGTCCCTCGCTGCCGCTGATCGCGGGTGGCAGATCGTTCGGCGGGCGGATGACGTCGCAGGCGCAGGCGCTTTCGCCCTTGCCCGGCGTTGGCGGACTGGCGTTTCTGGGCTTTCCGCTGCATCCGGCCGGAAAGCCTTCCAGCGATCAGCGCCAAGCATCTCGCAGACGTCAAAATCCCGATGCTGTTCCTGCAGGGCACGCGCGATGCGCTGGCTGAGCTGAGCCTGCTTGAGCCTGTCGTCAAAAGACCTGGGATCGCGCGCGAAGCGCTGCGATCTGCTTGATGGCGCCGATCATTCCTTTCATGTGCTGAAGAGTTCGGGGCGGAACGATCGCGAGGTGATTGGCCGAGGCGCTGGATGCCTTCGCGGCATGGGTGGATGGGATAGCCGGCTAGGCTCTCAGATGTCGTCCCTGCGGCACGCAGGGACCCATACGCCGCGGCGGTCATTCTAATGCTCCGTGTTAGCCACTTGCCCAAACAACTACAATGCTGTGGTTATGGGTCCCGGATCGCGCTTCGCTTGTCCGGGACGACGGATGATGGAGTTGCGCCGTACGCGCGATACGCATTACGATGCGTCCATGACAAAAATCCTGATCGTCAATCCGAACACAACTGCCTCGATGACCGAGACAATCGGCGCTGCTGCGCGCGCCGTCGCTGCGCCCGGCACCGAGAATATCGGCCGTGACGTCGTCGATGGGCCCGGTCTCGATCGAGGGATACTACGACGAGGCCTTCGCCGTGCCCGGCCTGATCCAGGCGCTGTCGAAGCGCGCCGGATGCCGATGCGGCGATCATCGCCTGTTTCGATGACACCGGGCTCGACGCCGCACGCACCGGCGGCGCGCTTCCCGGTGGTCGGCATTTGCGAGGCGGCGCTGGTGACCGCGGGGCAGATCGCAAAACGCATCGCCGTCGTCACCACGCTGCCGCGCTCGATCGTGCCGCTGGAAGAGCTGGTGCGCCGCTATGGCTTTGCCGAGAGGGCACAGGTCACCGCCTGCAACGTCGCGGTGCTCGATCTCGAAAAGCCCGGCTCGGGCGCCGAGGAGAAACTGGAAGCCGAGATTGCGCGCGCGCTCGACAAGGGCGCGGAGGCGATCGTGCTGGGCTGCGCCGGGCATGGCCGATCTCGCGCAGAAGCTGTCGCAGAAAGTTCGGCGTGCCTGTCGTCGATGGCGTGGCGGCCGCGGTGAAGCAGGCCGAGGCGCTGGCCGGCCTGAAGCTCACGACGTCGCGGCGCGGTTCTTACGCGTCGCCGGGCGCGAAGAACTACACCGGTATACTGCAGCCGTTCGCGCCCAAAATATCAGGCTGACGTCGGCGCGCCGTAGATCTTGTCGCGCAGCCGCCGCATGCCGGTCAGCCAGCGGTCGCGGCTGGAGGCCTTGCGCTGCATGTATTCCGCGACCTGCGGGTGCGACAGGATCAGAAAGCGTTCGGCCTCCATCGCCTCGATCACCATGCGCGCCACTTCCGGCGGCTGCAGCACGCCGTCGACCCTCGCCGCGCTCGGGCCGGGCGTGGTCATGCCGGTCTGCACCGATTGCGGGCACAGCACGGACACGCGGATGCCGCGGTCGCCATATTGAATGGCGAGATGCTCGGCGAGCGCCACCGCCGCGTTCTTGGTGACGCCGTAGGGCATCGAGTTCAGTGATGCCAGCAGGCCAGCCGCGGACGCCGTGTTCAGGAGATAGCCGGATCCGCGCGCCAGCATGCCGGGCACCAGCGCGCGCGCCGCGAACACATGGCTCATGACATGCACCCGCCAGCTCACGTCCCAGTCGGCGTCGGAGGCGCTCTCCTGTCCCTTGCGCGAGAGGCCGGCGTTGGAGAAGAACACGTCGACCGGGCCGTATTTGTCCTCGGCCGCGGCGATCAGCGCCTTGATGTCTTCTTCAAGCCCTACGTCGCCGGTTACGGCGAGGCCGTCGATGTCGCCCGCGACCTTCGCCAGCCTGTCGCGCGAGGTTTTCAGGTCGGCGACCGACGACGCCGCGCGCGCCGGCCTCCGCATAGGCGCGCGCCACCGCTTCGCCGATGCCGCTCGCAGCCCCTGTTACGACGCAGACCTTGCCTTGACGTGCATGATGCAGCCTCCCTTCGATCAATGTCCAGCGCTTGCTTCTTCAGCTCTTGTAGAGTCCCTTGTCCCGCGCCTGCCGGATCGCCAGCGCTGCCATCAGGTCGAGCATCGGTGTCGGAAGTCCGGCCGCGCGCGAATGCGGCGGGCGCGCGCACCAGCACGTCTATCTCCATGGCGCGGCCGAGTTCGTAATCCTGCAGGATCGACGGCTTGTGGTCCGGCGCGGGGCCGGTGCGGGTGACGCGCTTGACCTCCGGGAAACAGCTTTGCGCAACGCTGTTGGCCTCGTCGAGCAAACGCGGCACGACATCGGCGAGCGCCGGATCGTCGCGGACGGCGCGCGCGGTCTGCCCGGTCAACAGGCACAGCACCGACATCGACATGTTGGTCAGGAGTTTTGACCAGATCGTCTCCTGATCTCAGCGTGAGCCCGGGAGACTCGATCGCCGCTTCGTTCAGCGCAGCGCGCAGCCGCGCGATACGCTCGCTCGGCGCGGTCGTCGCATTCGCCGATCAGGAGCCGGTTGCGCTCGGGCGACAAGTTCGCCGCTACGCCGGGTGCGATGACTTCGTTGGACGAAAACACCACGCCGCCGACGATCCGCTCTTTCGGGATCGCCGCGCGCAGGCGACCGCCGGGATCGAGGAAGGCCAGGATCCGGAACGGGCGGATGTTTTGGCGGAAAGCCCGATATCGTACCACCAGGGAATGCCGTTCTGCGCAAACACCACGGCGGTGTCCTCGCCGAGCAGCGGCTGCAATGCCGGTCAGCGAGACTGGGCAGGCCGGTCGCCTTCAGCGTGCAGATGACGACATCCTGCGGTCCAAGCGTGGCGGGATCGTCAGATGCTCTGACCTTGGCCTTGAACTCGGCGTCTCCAACGCGCAGCGTCGAGGCCGTTGGCCTTCACCGCATCGAGATGCGCGCCCCGCATCACGCAGGAAACATCATGCCCTGCCAGCGCGAGCCGCACCGCAAAATGGCTGCCGACGGCGCCCGCACCGAAAAACGCATATCCGCATGTGAAGGAAGTCCTGCTGGAGAGAATGATCGTCCCGATTAGGTTTCACAAGCGTTGTTCTGACGCAACCGGTCCGCGGCACAGGGCGGGTTGCGGAGGGCGCGGCCTTGGTGGCGCGGGAACCCCGGCGTTCAGTCAACGTTCATCAGCGTGCCGTCAAGCTCGTGCACGCCAGCGATGATGGACGCAGCGAAGGGACGCGCCATGTCAAAATTCGGACTGGGAATTGCCGCCATTGTCTTTGCAACGGCGCTGTCCGTGGCGGACTTTGCGATCGCGAAAGGCGGCCATGGAGGCGGTCACGGCGGTGGCCGCGGCGGCGGTCATCAGCTGGCGGTGGTCATCGATGGCGGTGGTCACGGTCATGGGCCACCATTTCGGCGGCCGGCATCATGGCGGCGGCCATTTTCACGGCAGATCGCATCACCGTTCATTCTCCGCACATCGCTTCGTTCTCCGCGCACCGCATGAATTTCGCAGGCGGCGGCCGTCCGCTGAACGCCGCGCACTCGCCCGCAGCTATCGCCATACCGCTGCGCTGCACAGTCCCGGCACGCGGGCCAGAGTTACCGCGGGCGCGGCGCTCGCGGGCTGGCAATATGGTCGGTCGAGAGGCGGCGGATGGTGGCGGCACGGCAATGGCGGATACGGCTGGGTCGGACCGCTGTTCTGGCCGTTCGCCTATTTCGACATCTATGATTATGCGCTGTGGGGACCGCGCGCCGGCGCCCCGTTCTGGTACTATGGCTACGACGACATTTATGCCGGCTTGTTCGGGCCTTACGACTACGAGGGCCTTACCGGCTACTTGCCGCCGCGCGGCGCGCTCCGCACCCGGACCGGCTGACGCTGCTGTGCGGCGAGGACAGCCGTGAAATCGCCGGCCTCCCGATCGACCTGATCGCGCAGGTGATCGATCCCACCGAGGTGCAACGCGCGGCCCTCGACGACCTCGCCAATGCATCGGTCACCGCGGCGCAAAAGATCAAGGCGGCGTGTCCGACGACGATAGCGCTGACGGCGTCCGGCCGGCTCGCCTCGATGCAGCAGCGCATCGAGGCGATGATTGCCGGTGTCGCGACCGTGCAACCGCCGCTGGACAAGTTCTACGGCCTCGTGAACGACGAGCAGAAAGCGCGACTGAATGCTGTCGCCGAGGATCAAGAGAGCAAAACCAGAAGGCGCGGCAACAGGTCATTGGCGCGGGCCTGCGACATGACAGAGCCGTCGGCCCTGAAATGGCCGGCTGACGAGATCGAGGCGCGGCTGCGCCCGACCGATGCGCAACGTGCGGACCTTGCCGCGCTGCAGGAGGCAAGCGCCAAGGCCGCCGACATGCTGAGCGCTATCGTGCCGGGCCGACGACGAACTCACGCCGCCGGCGCGGCTCGCCGCTGCCGGCAAGCGGCTCGACACCATGCTGCAGGCGGTCAAGCAGGTGCGTACGGCGCTCGATCGGTTCTATGCGACGTTGAACGACGAGCAGAAAGCCCAATTCGAGGCGATCGGCCCGCGGCGGACCTCCTTAGCCGACAGGTCCGATATGATGCAGCGGCGCAGCCGCAGATAATTCGGCGTGACCGTCACAGCGCTTGCGATCCGTGCCTATTGTCCGGCATAACAAAATGCCGAACAAAGGGGCCGCTGATGACTGCCAATCCGGTTTTGTGGAATCTCGACGGGCGCGGTGTCGCTACCGTCACGCTGAATCGTCCCGAGGTGAACAATGCCTATGACGCCGGGCTCATCAACGGCGTGCTCGCGGCGATGGATGAACTCGGCAGGAAGCCGAACCTCCGCGTCGTCGTCCTCAAGGGCAATGGCAAGCATTTTCAGGCCGGCGCCGATCTGAAATGGATCAACGGCGTGCGGCCGAAGTCGGCGACAGAAAACGAAGCGGTGTCGCGTGCCACGTTCGAGGCGGTGCAGCGGCTGAATACGTTGCCGATCCCGACGGTGGCGCTGGTGCAGGGCGGCTGTTTCGGCGGCGGCACCGGCGTGATCTCCGCCTGCGACGTCGTGATCGCCGCCGACAATGCGCTGTTCTCGATCACCGAAGTGCGCTGGGGACTGACGGCGGCCATCATCATCCGCAACTCTGTGACGCGATCGGCGTCAGGCAGGTTCGCCGCTACGCGTTGACCGGCGAACGTTTTGGCGCTGCTGATGCCCGCCGCATCGGCCTGGTGCACGAAGTGGTGCCGCTGGCCGAGCTGGAAGCCGCGGGCGCAAAAGTGCGTGGAGCAGCTGCTCGCCAATGGTCCCGAAGCGCATGGCCGAGACCAAGGCGCTTGCGTTGGAAAGCTCGTTCGGCGGAATGAGTGTCGACGACGACGCCTATGCGCGGCTGGTGCGGATGCACTCGGACAGGCGGCAGACCAATGAGGCGTCGGAGGGACTGGCGTCGTTCGCCGAAAAGCGCGCGGCGAACTGGGGCGTGCCGAGCGGATAAAGTTTCGCTACGATCGAAGCGGACAGCGTCTCGCTGTATTTCGCGGTGTCCCCACGACAGGAGCAGAATTTGCCTTCCAAGCGTATTGCCATTGCCGGGCTGGGCGAGATCGGAAAAACCCTGGCGCGCAAGCTTGCTCAGGGGATGCCGGGCCTCGCTCTCGCAGGCGTCGCTGCAAGGGATCAAGCCAAGGCGCAAGGCTGGCTTGACCGCGAAGGCATCGCCTGTCCGCTGGTCTCGCTCGACGATCTGCCCGACCATGCCGACCTTGTCGTCGAATGTGCGCCGGCGGCGATCCTCGATCAGATATGCCGGCCGATGCTGAGCGCCGGCAAGCAGGTCATGGTTCTCAGCGCCAGTGCGCTGCTGCCTCGTCCCGAACTCGTCGATCTCGCTCGCGCCCGAGGCGGCCAGATCATCGTGCCGACCGGCGCCTTGATCGGTTTCGACGCGGTTTCAGCCGCTGCCGAAGGCACCATCAACTCGGTGCAGATGGTCACCCGCAAGCCGCCGACGGGTCTCGCCGGCGCGCCTTACCTGATCGAGAAGCGAATCTCTGGATGGGCTGACATCCGCGCTATGTGTATTCAAAGGGTCGGCGCGGGACGCCGCCGCGGCATTTCCGGCCAATGTCAACGTCGTGGCGGCGTTGTCGCTGGCGGGCATCGGCCCCGACCGCACGACCATCGAAATCTGGGCCGATCCGTCGAGTGAGCCGTAACTGCCATCAGATCAAGGTCGAGTCCGACTCGGCCTCGTTCACGATGTCGATCGAGAACATCCCTCGGAAAACCCGAAAACGGGCCGAATTACCGCGCTCTCGGTGATCGCGGCGTTGCGCAAGCTCACCTCGCCGCTACAGGTCGGGACCTGAGCGCTGTCCTCAATAGAGGCCGGGACGTGTATGCCGTCAGGCCGTAAGAGGCAGGGACCTTCGGCCGCCAGGCGACTCGAATGCGACCAGATCGCCGAAATATCTCAGGCGGTCTGGCTGCTTTCGATCTTGTGCTCGAGGGCCTCGCAGGTTTGGCGAACATGCTCGGTCAAGAACGAGCAATCCTCGATGCGCTTGAAAATCCTTTTGGCATCCTCACGATAGGCCGCAGCGGTTTCGTGCATGTAAGCAATGGCCAGATGCACTTCGGCGGTCATCGCCTCGCACTTCCGTGCCGCCTCGATCATTTCGGCTCCCATCGCCTCGATTTCCTTGGCTGCGGCTTCATAGTCGCGCACCACGGCCTCCGGCACTGAGCGCTCCCACGCGCGGAACGCCGTCTTGATGCTCGACGTAGTCCGGCATCGGCCCGGTTTGCACCGGTGGCGCCTTGATCGACGGTAACGGCGCGCGCCTCCGGCATAGCCGCCGCGATATCCGATTCGAGCTTGGCGAGGTCCGTCAACCGGCCGTCGTTCTGATCTTGCTTCATGGTATTCATGAGTCGCTTCTCCTTTTACGTAACTAACTATTTCCGGCAACAATCTCGATCGATCGCTCGACTGCCGTCTCCAGCCAGGCGCTGCGGTTCATGCCGCAGCGTTGGTTGATATCGAGGGGCGATTCTCGCCGGGCGTGAACAGCGGCGTTGCGGCGTGGCTACGAAGCCCGCGCCGCCTGCGACACGTCGTCGAACCGCAAGCGTGGCGGATGGGATCCCATAGAGGTCGCGCTCGGCCGAGGCGTCCAGGTCGCCCCGTGCGTTCGCGTGAGTGGGATCTTCTGAAGCGCTTTCAAAATTCGGAAGGTGCAGCGGGTCGGATATTCCGGAGTGGGACGACTCGGTCGCGCTGAGCAAGGAATAATCTGCCGCAGAGCCCCAGAAGGACAGGCGCGCTTCCGGCCGACGCCAGCAGAATTCCCAAGGCATCGGCAGGCGACGAAGCATTGGCGACGAGACGATCGGCGGCTTCGAAGGATCTCGCCTCAAAGCCAGCGACGGCCAGAGTACGCCGGCCTGATTGGAAACCGGACGGACGCGCCGTATCGACTGGATCTGCCCAGCGAGATCCGAATGTCGACCTCAGGAGATCCTCATAGGTGACCTCTTTGGCGACGCCCGCCTCGGACAAAGCGATTTCGTTCCGCGCCGTGGCTTCATTCACCGTGTGCTGGATACTTGCCTGCGCATCAGCGATCGACGGCGGAAGCGGGGTAGGCAGCCTCTTTGATGCAACTGGCGGTTTGGAAGATCTCTGAAGGGCGACACTTCGAACAGTCGATCGCTTCATGCCCAGATACCAGCATTTTTGCTGGGTCACACGATCCAAACGGTAGTACCAATGCTTTCCGCTGGAGGCCACGCCAGCCGGATTTGCAAAGGCAATCACCCCGCTGCGCTCGCGCTGGTTGGAAGCAGCGTTGCCGCAACGAGAAAAATGCCTGCCACCAGTGACAGCAATGACGCTTGCGTTCGAAGAAACATTTTAGAAAGTCTCTGCAACTCGACAATTCTCGTTAAATAGTTAGCCGCGCATTAGCTCTGGGCCTTGGTTCCACAGCCCTTTTAGCTGACAAGCCAAGCACTTGTGCCATTAAACAGTGCTTAACCTTAAGACCGGCATTTTCGCGCAATCGTTAACCAGTTCGTGGTTAACGCTGGGGTCATGAGCGCTATACGCCGCGATTCTGCGGCTCGCGGCGTATCTTTGCGCCGCGTTTCGCATCAGGCATCCTGTTCTGCAGCGCATCCCGCCGCGCTCCCGGCCATCCGACGAGATAGCCAAATTCGCCCGACCGGGGCATTATCACGCACTCGTCATCCGGTACCGGTCACTTGCCTCTCAAAACCATCGAAGAACCTGCGCGCCAGGTTCCGCTCTACGGCGAATATGAAGTCGCCGTGCTCGGCGGCGGCCCGGCAGGCATCGCAGCCGCGGTCGCCGCCGCGCGGGCCGGCCGGCGCACGCTGCTGATCGAGCGCTACGGCTTTCTCGGCGGGATGGGCACCGGCCGCCGGCGTCACGCAATTTCTGCGGGCTGCATGCCAATGTTCATGGCGAGATGCATCGGGTGGTGCAGGGCGTGGCCTCCGATCTGCTCGCACGGATCGACCGGCTCGACGGGCTCAACGCGCCGCATCTGATCCTCGGCAAGATCCTTGCGCAGGCCTACGACACCGCGGCCTACAAGATCGCGGCGCGATGATCTGCTCGCCGCGCACAAGGTCGACATTCTCTCTTCATGCGCTCGGCGCCGGCGTCGTGATGCAGGACGAAAGGCGCATCGATGCGCTGATGGTCGAGACCAAGGCCGGGCGTCAGGCGGTGCGCGCCGGAATCTTCATCGATTGCTCCGGCGACGGCGATCTCGCGGCCTGGGCGGGCGCACCCTTGAAATCGGCGACAATGCCGGCAGCATGCTCTACCCGTCGATGATGTTCCGCCTCAACGGCATCGATCCCGAGAAGGCCGGCGAAGCGTGGCGGACGATCCCGACGCTGATGGAAAAGGCCGCGGCCGCGGGCACGCATCGCTTTCCGCGCAAGGCCGCGATCGTGCGGCCGCAACGCTCGCAAATCGAATGGCGGGTGAATTTTACCCAGCTCGCGCGCGAGGACGGCACCGCGGTCAACGGGCTTGAACCCGACCAGATGACGCGCGGCGAGATCGAAGGCCGCCGTCAGGCGGTCCAGGCGTTCGAATTCCTGCGCACGGTGCCTGGCTTCGAAAAATCCTACATCGTCGACCTGCCGCCGCAGCTCGGCATCCGCGAGACACGGCGGGTGGTCGGCGGCTACATGCTCTCGGGCGAGGACGTGCTCGGCTGCGCTTCATTCGAGGATCCCATCGGCGTCAATGGCTGGCCGATGGAATCGCATGTCGCCGGAGACGTCATCTTCAAGTTCCCGCCGATCCCGGAGTCGCGCGGCTTCAACGAATTGCCGTATCGCATGCTGGTGCCCGAAGGCATCGACAATCTGCTGATGGCCGGGCGCTGCGCCTCGATGACCCATGACGGCCAGTCGGCGGCGCGGGTCTCCGGCGCCTGCTTTGCGATGGGGAGGCGGCCGGTCTGGCTGCGGCGCTGGCGCTGTCGGGCAACACGATTCCGCGCGACATTGCGGTTGAAAAGTTGCAACAAGCGTTGAAACAGCAGGGCGCCTTCATCGGGCGGGACCAGAGCGTGCCCGAAGGGCTATAGAAGCGTTGCGGAGGAGACCGGATGACGAAGTTTGCACGGCTTGCGCTGGCGGGCCTGTTGGCAATGGCGGCGGCCGGCGTGGCGCGGGCCGACGACGCGCTGAAGGCCAGGATCGGCGTGCTGCGGCTGTCGTCCTCGGCGCCGGTATTCATTGCGCAGGACAAGGGCTATTTCCGCGAAGCAGGGCTCGATATCGAACTGAAATTCTTCGACGCGGCGCAGCCGATCGCGGTGGCGACGACCTCGGGCGATATTGATTTCGGCATCACGGCGTTCACCGCCGGTCTCTACAATCTCGCCGGCAAGGGCACGCTGAAGGTGATCGGCGGCATGAGCCGCGAGAAGCCCGGTTATCCCCTGATCGGCTACTTCGCCAGCAATAACGCCTATGCCGCTGGCCTGAAGACGCCGAAGGACCTCGCGGGCAAGCGCATTGCGGTGACGCAGGTCGGCTCCAGCTTTCATTATTCGCTCGGCCTGCTCGCCGACAAATACGGCTTCAAGCTGGCCGACCTGAAGGTGCTGCCGTTGCAGTCGCTGTCGAATGCCGCGGCGGCGCTGAAGGGCGAAACCGTCGATGCCGCGTTGCTGCCGGTCTCGACCGCGCGCCCGCTGATGGAATCCGGCGGCGCCAAATTCCTCGGCTGGGTCGGCGACGAGACGCCGTGGCAGTTAGGCGCCGTGTTCGCTTCGCCGAAGACGCTGACCAACAACGCGCTGGTGACAAAGCTGCTGGCCGCACTGGCGCGCGCCGATCGCGAATATCACGACGTGATCCTGGCCTCCGTGAAGGACGGCAAGGCCGACATCAACGAGCAGGACAAAGCCGCTGCTCGAGATCATCGCCAAATACACCAATCTGCCGGTCGAACAGGTCGTCGGCAATTGCGCCTATATCGATCCGGACGGCAAGCTCGACGTCAGGAATGTCGCCAACCAGATCGAATGGCTGCAGGAGCAGGGCTTCGTCGACAAGGGATTTTCGGCCGACGCGATTATCGCCAAGGAATATGTGAAGGCGGATTGATGATGGTTCGTGCCAGTGTCGTCATTGCGAGCGCAGCGAAGCAATCCATACCTCAACACGGGGAAAGATGGATTGCTTCGTCGCTTCGCTCCCTTGCGCAAACGCCTCGCGTTTGTCGCAGGCAATGACGAATTCTGTCGTGAGTTGGTTATCGAATGGACCTGATCGCCGATCATATCAGCCACCGCTTCGGCGCGCTCGATGTGCTCGATCAAGGTGTCGTTCACGGTTACCTCGGGCGAGGTGGTCGCGATCGTGGGTCCCTCCGGCTGCGGCAAGAGCACGCTGTTGTCGATCCTTGGCGGCCTGCTGCAGCCAGAGCGAGGGAAGGGCAGAACTGCGCGGCGCGGCGCCGGCCAACAGCCTCAACCCGCTGACCTTCGTGTTCCAGGATTTTGCGCTGCTGCCGTGGTGCACGGTGGAAGCGAACGTCGAGTTTCCGCTCGTGCATACCGCGCTCGACGCCGCCACGCGCCGCGCCGTGGTCGACGACGCGCTGCAGTCGCACCGGCCTGTCCGAATTTCCGCAGCGCCTATCCAAAACAATTGTCCGGCGGCATGCGCCAACGCGTCGGCATTGCCGCGCGCGCTCGCGGTGCGGCCGGCGATCCTCTTGATGGACGAGCCGTTGTCGGCGCTGGATCTGCAAACCCGCGAATTGCTGATGGAGGACTTTATTCGTCTGCTCGCCGACGGCGCGATGGGCGCGGTCTATGTCACGCATAATCTGGAAGAAGCGGTGCGGCTCGCCGACCGCATCGTGGTGCTGTCGCGCCGGCCCGGCCGCGTCCGGGAGATCGTCGAAATTCCGATGACGCGCGACGAGCGCGGTGCGATCGATGCGCGCGGCAAGTTGCTGGCGCTGCAGAACGATCTGTGGTCGCTGATCCGCGAGGAGGCGATCGATGCCGAGCGCGAGGTCCAGCATGCTTGACCGCGCGCCGCACAGGACGATCGCACAACCGGACGAGCAACCGGCCGGTCGCATTTCGCGGCGCCGGCTTTGCGCCAAGCGGCGGGGCGCGCCTCCGGCTGGATGGCGCTCGCGCTGGTCATCGCGCTTTGGCAATTGGCCGGCAGCGCCGGCTGGGTCAATCCGCTGTTCCTGCCGGCGCCCATCAGCGATCGCGGTCGCGATCTACAAGCTCGCGATGTCAGTGGCGCGCTCTGGCAGCACGTTTCGGCTTCGGTCGTTCCGAATCGGCAGCGGCTGGGTGCTCGGCACCGTGGCCGGCGTCATCATCGGCTTCGCGATCGGGCTGTCGACGCTGGCGCGCGGCGTCGGCATCACCTTCATCTCGGCGCTGTTTCCGATTCCGAAAATCGCGCTGCTGCCGCTGCTGATCCTCTGGCTCGGGATCGGCGAGGAGCCGAAGATCGCGACCATTGCGCTCGGCGTGTTCTTCTCCACTGCGATCTCGGTCTATAGCGGCGTCGATGCGGTGCCGCGCAACCTGATCCGGATGGCGCAGAGCTTTAATGTGCCGTTCCACGCCATCGTGCGCCAGCGTGATCTGGCCGGGCGCGCTGCCATCGATCCTGGCGGGCTTTCGCATCACGGCGTCGGTGGCGCTGCTGCTGGTGGTGAGCGCGGAAATGATCGGCGCCCAGTTCGGCATCGGCGCGTTCGTGCTGCAGGCCGGTAATCTGATGCAGACCGATCAGCTGCTCGCCGGTGTCGTGATCCTGTCGCTGTTCGGGCTGGTGGTGGGGAAGCTGATCAACATGCTGGAAGCGCGGTTGCTGCACTGGCGGTGAAGTGCAGATCGTAGGGTGGGCAAAGCGAAGCGTGCCCATCCACTTTGATCTCTCGCAAGCAATGGTGGGCGACGTTCGCAAATGAGCGCTCGCTTATGGCCCTGCGTTCGCAGGGACGACGATACGTCAACGTCTCACGCGTTGCCGCGGTCCTCGCGGAACAAGTCGAGCTTCTGCTGCACCGGACGGTCGGAGAACGCAGAACAGCACCGGAGTCGGTCTCGGCCTCGTGGGTGACCCAGTGCCAGCTCGGCACCACGAACAGGTCGCGCGCGCCCCACTCAAAGGTCTGGTCGCCGATCCTGGTGCGGCCCTTGCCTTCGATCGCGGCGAATACGGTGGCGTCGGTCGCGCGGTAGCGCGCCGTCTTGAAACCCTTCGGCAATAGCTGGATGAAGGTGCCGATCGTCGGCATCGCGAAATCGCCGGTCTCGGGATTGGAGAATTTCAGCTTCAGCCCGTGGCAGGCATCCCATTCGTCGCGCGTCCTGGCCTGCTCCAGCGCCTCGCGCGTATAGCTGTAGGGATAGTTGAAGATCGGCGAGGTCTTGGATTTGCGCTTCTCGTCGACCGGCAGCAGATTGTGGCCGTAGCGCGCAAAGCTGTCGCCGGCGGGTTTGGTGATCTTCTGCTGGTCCTCGTTCGACCCTTCGGCAAAGGACGCATCGAAGAACTGCACCATCGGGATGTCGAGCCCGTCGAGCCAGAACATCGGCTCGGAGGTTTCGTTGGAATGGTCGTGCCAGGTCATCGACGGCGTGATGACGAAATCGCCGGGCTCCATCGCGGTGCGCTCGCCGTCGACGGCGGTATGGGCGCCCTTGCCTTCGAGCACGAAGCGCAGCGCCGACTGGCTGTGCCGATGCGCCGGGCGCGACGTCGCCGGGGACCACCATCTGCACGCCGGCAAACAGCGACGTCGTGATCTTCGACTGGCCGCGCAGGCCGGGATTCTCCAGCACCAGCACCCGCCGCTCGGCTTCCTTGGCGGTGATCAGCTTGCCTGCTTCGGTCATGTAGTCGCGGATCGAATCGAACTTCCACAGATGCGGCCGGCAGGCGCTTCGCGGCTCCGGCGTGATCGAGATCGCCCAGTCACGTTCCACAGCGCGGAGAGATTTTCGCCGTCGATCTTCTTGTAGAACGCCTCGCGTTCCGGCGTCTTCTGCACGGCTTCCATGGCAAGCCTCCCGTCGTTCTTACTTGGATTGATTGACAGTATACTTACAATGTGGATAGCGTCAATGTGGTAGACCCGAACAAGCGCAGCAAGAATCCAGGGAGGTTCCGATGAAGCTGCATGGCTATTTCCGCAGCAGCGCGGCGTACCGGGTCAGGATCGCGCTGAACCTCAAGGGGCTCTCCAGCTGAGCACCTGCCGCATCACCTTCGCAAGGGCGAACAATGCGCGCCCGCCTACCTCGCGATCAACCCGCAGGGGCTGGTGCCCACGCTGGAGGGTGACGACGGTGCGGCGCTGACCCAGTCGCTCGCCATTATCGAATGGCTGGACGAGACCCATCCCAACCCGCCGCTATTGCCAAAGGATCCGCTGCGCCGCGCAAAAGTGCGCGCCTTCGCGCTGGCCATCGCCTGCGATATCCATCCGGTGCAGAACTTGAAGGTTCTGGCCCGGTTGCGGCAGCTCGGCGTGGCCGAGGAAAAGGTGACGGAATGGGCGGCCTGGGTTAACCGCGAGGGCTTGTCCGCCTGTGAAGCGCTGATCAAGAGCGAGCAGGGGCCGTTTTGCTTCGGCGCGGCGCCGACGATTGCGGACCTCTGCCTGGTGCCGCAGCTTGCGAACGCGCGGCGCTTCGGCGTCGACGTCGCAGCCTTTCCGCGCCTGCTCGAGGCGGAAGCCGCGACCAGGGAAATCAAGGCGTTCGCCGACGCCGCGCCGGACAGGCAGCCCGATGCCGAGTAAACCCTCACCCATCACGATGGACGCGGTCTACACCGCGCCCGGCTACCTGTTTCGCCGGATGCAGCAGATCGCGGTCTCGATCTTCGTCGAGGAATGCAGGGCGTTCGACCTGACGCCGGTGCAGTATGCCGCGCTGGTGGCGATCCACACCCATCCCGGCATCGACGCCACGCGGCTGTCGGCGGTGATCGCGTTCGACCGCTCCACGCTCGGCAACGTGATCGAGCGGCTGGAGAGCAAGGCGCTGATCGAGCGCAAGCCGTCGCGCGAGGACAAGCGCGTCAAGCTGCTCCATCTGACCAAATCGGGTGCAGCCGTGCTGCGCGACATCATGTCCTCGGTGGAGCGCGCGCAGTTGAGGATGCTGCAGCCGCTGAAGCCGGCCGACCGCAAGACCCTGCTGGCGCTGCTGACGCAGCTCGTCGATCTCAACAACGAGGCCTCGCGCGTGCCACTGCGCGCCGAAGACGCGCTGGAACATCTGGGGAAGGCAGGGTGAGGAGCAGCCGTGATTGCGAGCGAAGCGAAGCAATCCATAGCGCCACAAGCGGAGGGATGGATTGCTTTCGCTTCGCTCGCAATGACGGTGTAGCTACATCTTCATCAACGCCTGACGGTCGATCTTGCCCGTTCCCGTCTTCGGCAGTTCAGCAATGAACCTGATCTCGCGCGGGTACTTGTATGGCAGCAACTTGCCCTTGACGTAGTCCTGCAGCTCCCGCGTGGCATCCTTGCTATCGAACTCGCCCTTGTTCATGACCACCACCGCCTTCAGCGTCATGCGTCTGTCAGGCAGTTCGGCGGCGAAGACAGCGCATTCCCTGATGTCGGGATGCTCGGCGAGGCAGAGCTCGACTTCCAGCGGGTAGACCCATTGGCCGGATATCTTGATCAGGTCGTCGGCGCGGCCGCGGAAGAAATGGAAGCCGTCGGCATCGCGCAGAAAACGGTCGCCGGTGTAGATCCAGCCCTCCTCACGAATGGTCTCCGCCGACTTGTCCGGCCGGTTCCAGTACAGCGGCGTATTTGAATCGCCGCGCACCCACAAAATGCCTTCCTCGTTGTCGCCGACCTCACGGCCGTCCTTGTCCTTCAACAGGATTTCGTAGCCGGGAACGCGCAGGCCCGCCGCGCCGAGTTTTTCTTCTCGGGGCGGTTGGACAGGTAGATGTGCAGCGCTTCGGTGGAGCCGAGGCCCTCGATGATTTCCAGCCCCGTCAGCGTCTTCCAGCCATTGAAGACTTCCGCCGACAGTACTTCGGCTGCCGACAGCGCCATCCGCAGCGAGGAGAAATCGGTGGCTGAAGCGCCATCGGCTTTGGTCAGCGAGGTATAGAGCGTCGGCAATCCGAAGAACACGGATGGACGGAATTTTTCGATCGCCTCGAAGATGGTCGCGGGCCTGGGCTGGCCGGGCAGCAGCAGCGTCGCCGCGCCGACCGAGAACGGGAAGGTGAGGGCGTTGCCGAATCCATAAGCAAAGAAAATCTTCGGCACCGAGAAGCAGACGTCATCGGGGCCAAGCTTGAGCACGCTGCGTGCGAATGCCTGCTCGCTGTAGGCCATGTCGTGCTGCAGATGCACGATGCCCTTGGGACGTCCGGTCGAGCCGGATGAATACATCCAAAACGCCATGTCGTCGCGTTGGGTGTCGGCTTCCGGCAGATCGGTGGCGAAGCCTTGCAGCCACTGCTCCGCAATGAGGGCTTTCGGCACGGCGTGGTCGCCCGCCGCGCCATTGACCACGATCAGGGTTTGCAGCGGCGTGTCCTTGCAGGCCACCGCATTGAACCGCGACGTGAACTCGGCTTCCGCGACCGCCACCGCAGCGCCGGCGTCCGAGAGGTAGAACTGCAGCAAATCCGGCGGCGTCAGCGTGTTGATCAATAGCGGCACAAAACCTGACCGCACCGCGCCGAAAAACGCCGCCGGGTAGGCCGGCGTGTCGTCGAGGAACATCAGGATGCGGTCGCCGCGCTTCAGGCCCAGCGACTGAAAGCCATGCCCCCATTGCGAAGCCTCGGCGCAGAGCTCTGCGTAGGTGCGCGTGCCGCCGGGGCCGGTCAGCGCCAGCCGGTCGCCGCGGCCGGCTGCGAGATTGTCGAACAGGATCCGGCTGGCGTTATAGCTTTCCGGAATCGCGAAGCCGATCTCGCGCGCGCCCGGATTGTCGCGGGGACCAAATCGGAAATTGCTGACGTCATGCCTGGCTCCCGATGTTCTTTTCCGCCTCGTAACGCGCCATGAATTCCGGCGACATCGCGCGCAGCCGCGCGTCGGCGATCCGCCCCGAGCGGGTGATGTAGCTGTAGGCAAAATCCATCAGGTCGAGCTTCATGTGTTCGCCGAAGTGTTCGTACCAGTCGGCACTGGTGCGCGCCGCCGTCACCAGCTTCTGCACGATCGGCTTGCGTTCGGCCTGGTAGCGGGCGAGGGCGGCGGGAATTTCTGTCTCCGCCTCCAGCGCCTTGGTCAGCGCGATGGCGTCTTCGATGGCGAGCCGGGTGCCCGAGCCGATCGAGAAATGCGCCGAATGCAGCGCGTCGCCGATCAGCACCATGTTGCCGTGCGACCAGTTCTCGTTCCAGATCCAGGGAAAATTGCGCCACACCGACTTGTTCGACACCAGCGGATGGCCATCGAGCGTGTCGGCAAAGATCTCCTCGCAGATCGCCTGCGACTGCTCGATGGTCTTGTGCTCGAAGCCGTAAGCCTGCCAGGTCGTCGCATCGCATTCGACCAGGAACGTGCTCATCGAAGGCGAATAGCGATAGTGATGCGCGTTGAACGACCCCAAATCGGTTTTCACGAAAGTCTGCGACAGCGTGGCAAAGCGCTTGGCCGTGCCATACCAGGCGAACTTGTTGGTCGAGTGCGAAACCGAGGCGCCGAATTCCTTCTCAAAAGCCGCGGCGCACCAGCGAGTTCAGCCCGTCGGCGGCGACGATCAGGTCGTACTCCTCCGAGTTCGTCCAATGACTGGATCGTGGTGTTGTATCGCGCCGCGATTCCCGCCGCGCGCACGCGCTGCTGCAGGATGGTCAAGAGTTCGAGCCGGCCGATCGAGGAGAAGCCGATGCCGTCGATCTCGACGCTTTGGCCATGCAGATTGAGCGTGATGTTCTTCCAGCTCTCCATCCGCGGCGTGATGGCGTCGACGGTCTCGGGATCGTCGGCGCGCAGAAATTCCAGCGCCTGTTCGGAGAACACCACGCCAAACCCCCAGGTCGCGCCCTCGGGGTTCTGCTCGAACAGGTCGATCTGCGCGTCCGGGTGACGCCGCTTCCAGAGATAGGCGAAGTAGAGACCGCCGGGGCCTCCACCGATGACGGCGATGCGCACGTCTTCCTCCCAATCGACAGTATACTTACTAATTTGGAGCGGAGACTAATCCGCGCCGGAAATTTGCGCTACAGAAAATTGTCAGGGAACGAGGCTCGGCGCCCGGTCCAGACCGGACGCAATAGCCCCGTTCTGCCCGCCGGTTCTGTCCGCGAACGGTTGTGCGCTCGTGCGGCAGCTCCGGCGTCTGATCCGTGCCCTCCGGCGAACCGCCCGGGGCTCAGGTGCAGCGGCGAACCTTCACGCCGTCCACCCACACCCAGTCCGGCAGGCCACGGCAGGCTTGCGGACGACGACTGCGCCGCGGGCTCCGGCGCAGCCGGCCCGAACGACACCGCGGGCGCAAACGACCGCGTTGGCTTCGGTGGATTCTGAACGTCATGGTGGCGGAAAAGGACGAGCGCGGCGGCGGCAATCAGCAGGAACGAACGCATGTTGGTCTCCCGGTTGATGTTCAGGTATTGAAAATTTCTTTCCTGAAAGTTTCTTCGCAAGGTTCTGCGGATCCTGTCGCGGCGTGCGTGCACGCCGATCTCGGTTCGATCGACGGCCGGCATGAACGCCAGCCGTCGCCTCATTTCTTCTCGGCGGCCGTCAGCACCTTCTTTGCAGGCCGGCGTGATCTTGTCGCTCTCCTTGGCGAGGCAGGCGATGATGCGCCCGCCGCCGGGCGCCACGCCTTTGCAATATTTCTCGTAGTCGCCCATGCAGGCGCTGCGCTGTTCTGCCGTCATCTCCTGTCCGAATAGCGGCCTGCGAAAGGCAGAGCACGGCGGCGGTCAGGACGGTGCGTAACATCGGTTTTCTCCTTTCGTTGAGGCGGCTGATCGTTGAGGTTGGCGCTCCGCGACCTCAGGCTGGCCGGCCTTCTTGCTTCTTGATCGCGGACCCGCTGTAGTGAAGCTCCCGTTCATCGCCGCAAGGAAACCAAGGAAAATCCATGGCGCAGGTCAGAGCCAAATGGCTGGTGTTCTATTCCGAACATGTCGAGCCGGTCTCCAAGGAAATATTCTCTCACGTCGAAAAGCTGATTATCGGGACGTTGATCGTATCGGCCGGCGCCCATGTATCGAGCAGTGAGCCGGCGATCGTGCTGTTCGGCTATCTGCGCCATGGTCTCATCGGCCGCGGCGTGATGTTATTCGGCGTTATTCTCCTGCTGCTGAACTTCGTCGACGGCCTCTACAAGCTCGCCAGGCTCAATTGGCATATTGCGTACCAAACCGTGATGGCGATCCTCTATATCGCCCTGTCGGTGCGGCTCATTCAGCTTATCCTCGCCTTTCGCGGCGGCGAGTGACCGGCGGTCCCCGGATCAATGAAGGACCGCCGCAGCGGCGTGTGATTATCGCGCCGCGAACTGGGACAGCACGTCCTTGCAGGCCGGCGAAAGCTGGGCGGCATTGGTCGCCAGACACTGCACGATCCGGCCGCCGCCAGGCTGCACGCCGCCGCAAATCGAGCGGACGTCGGCGCCGCAGGCCGATCGCAGCACGAGCAGTTCTTCACGCGGCCGCATTGGCCGCAGCACGATCACGGCCGGCGCCGCCGGTGCAGCGGCTGCCGCCGCTCCAGCCGCGGCCGGAGCCGCTGCCGTGCCGCGCTGGCGCGGCACCGCCGCTGGCGGCGGAAACGGCCTTCTCGCAACCGGCCGAGAGTTTTGCCTTGTTTTTTTCCAGGCATTGCAGCGCCGGCGCGCCGCCGGTCGGCACGCCCGCGCAGACCTTCGGATAATCGGAGCGGCATGCGCTGCGGATGGCGGAAATCTGCGCGCTGCTCGGCTGTCCAGCTGCGGGGCTGCTGCGGCCTTTGGTCTCGGCAGCTTTGGGCGCTGCGGTCGCTGCAGCCGCTGGCGCGCCGCGGTCGTCGGCCGGCTTCGGCAGTCGCGGCTGCCGGCGCTTCTACCGCGCGCACCGCGCTCTGGCAGCTCGATGAAAGGCTCGACATGTTCTTCTGCAGGCATTGCAGCGAGGCCTCGCCGCCCGGCGGCACGCTGGAGCAATGCGCCATATAGTCGGAGCGGCACTGAGATTTGATGGCGTCGCGTTGCGCCTGGCTCGGCGCTTGCGCAAATGCGGGCGCTGCAGTTGCGAGTATCGCGGCGACCGCAAGCCACGGCGCAAGCTTCGTCGCACGTTTCAACGTGTTGATCATTTGAATAAATCCTTTTGTCGTCGCAGGAAGCCGCCGCTTCAACCGCAGTGAAATTTTGCAGTGAAAAATTCTAACGGCGCCGCATCATTTTCGCTTTCAGGTTTCACTGCAAGCGGATTGTTGCTATTTTTATGGGGTGGCGCCGAACGGCGATTTCTGAATAAGACACTTTTCTGAACAAACCAATTGAGGCACGGAAAATGAAGCCTATGCGTTCGCCAGCACGCACTTGTCCAGCGCCGCAGCCATCGGACAAGGAGGCGCTGTCGGTCCGCGCGCGCGGCGTTCGCCGTCGCCGCGATGCGGCATCTTAAGTGCCTGCGAACAAAATACTTTTGTTCCGCCGCCGCCGCCGAAAGTCGATGTCGCGGTGCCGGTGCAACGGCCTTCACGCGCTATCTGGAGGCGACCGGCAACACCGCACCGATCAAGAGTGTCGATCTCGTCGCGCGCGTGCAGGGCTTTCTGCAATCGATCAACTACAAGGACGGCGCCTTCGTGAAGGAAGGCACACCCCTGTTCACGATCGAGCCTGATACCTACAAGCTGAAGCTCGAACAGGCGCAGGCCGCGGAAACAGGTGCGCAGGCAACGGTGAGGCAGGCGGAGGCGGACTTCAAGCGCCAGCAGGAATTGGTCCAGCGGCAAGCCGTTTCTCAGGCCACGCTCGATACTTCCACCTCGACCCGCGATAACGCGCAAGCAATCCTGCTGCAGGCCCAGGTCAATACCAAGATTGCGGCGGTCAATTACGGTTACACCAATGTGGCCGCGCCGTTCGACGGCGTCGTCAGCGCGCATCTTGTCTCCGTCGGCGAACTCGTCGGCGCGTCGTCGCCGACGCAGCTTGCCACCATCGTGGCGCTCGACCCGATCTGGGTGAATTTCAACGTCAACGAACAGGACGTACTGCGGATCCGTACGGAGGCCCGCCGGCGCGGGATGACGGTGGACGACCTCAGGCAATTACCCATCGAGGTCGGGCTGCAGACCGAGACCGGCTTTCCGCACAAGGGCAGGCTCGACTATGCCGCCGTGACGCTCAACCAGTCGACCGGCACGCTGCCGGTGCGTGGCGTGCTGCCCAATTCCGACCGCGCGTTGCTGCCGGGATTCTTTGTCCGCGTCCGCGTCCCGATCGATCAGGAGCAGAATGGCGCTGTTCGTTCCGGATGTGGCGCTCGGCAGCGATCAGGCCGGACGCTATCTGCTGGTCGTGAACGGCGAAAATGTCGTCGAGCAGCGCAAGGTGCGGGTCGGGCCGCTGGAAGGCGAGCTGCGCGTCATCGAAGAAGGCCTGAAGGCCGACGACCGCGTCGTCACCGCCGGGCTGTTGCGCGCGATTCCCGGCCAGAAGGTCGATCCACAATTGAAAAAGATCGAAGCACAGCCGACGGCGGCCAGATAGGAGCCGGGCCATGATTTCGAAATTTTTCATCGAGCGGCCCGTCCTTTCCAACGTCATCGCGATCCTGATGGTCCTGATCGGCGGCGTCTGCCTGTTCCGGCTCGCCGTCGCGCAGTATCCCGACGTCGTGCCGCCGACGGTGCAGGTCACCACCCGCTATCCCGGCGCCAGCGCGAAAACCGTGATCGACACGGTGGCGCTGCCGATCGAGCAGCAGGTCAACGGCGTCGAGGACATGCTCTACATGCAGTCCTACAGCGGCGCCGACGGCACCTACACGCTGACGGTGACGTTCAAGATCGGCACCGACCTCAACTTCGCGCAGGTGCTGGTGCAGAACCGGGTGTCGAGCGCGCTGTCGCAGCTGCCGCAATCGGTGCAGAACCAGGGCGTCACGGTGCAGAAAAGATCGACGGCGATCCTGCTGTTCGTGACGCTGACCTCGCCGAAAGCGACCTATGACAGCCTGTTCCTGAGCAACTACGCCACCATCAACATCCGCGACGAGCTGTCGCGTCTGCCCGGCGTCGGCAACGTCACCGTGTTCGGCGCCGGCCAGTACTCGATGCGGGTCTGGCTCGATCCGAACAAGCTGTACGCGCGCGGGCTGATGCCGCAGGATGTCATTTACGGCGATCCAGCAGCAGAGCCAGCAGGTCACCGCGGGCCAGGTCGGGGCGCCGCCGACGCCCGCGGGGCAGGCGTTCCAGTACACGCTGAACGTCAGTGGACGGCTCGACTGACACCAGCGAGTTCGAGAATGTGATCGTCAAGACCGGCACCAGCGGCGACGTCACGCGCGTGCGCGATGTCGGCTGGGTCGAGCTCGGCGCCCAGACCTACAGCCAGGTGTTCTCGCTCAACAACAAGCCGTCCACCGGCATCGGCGTGTTCCAGTCGCCCGGCGCCAACGCGCTCGAGGTCCAGCGGGCCGTCGAGAAGAAGATGCAGGTGCTGGCGAAGGCGTTTCCGCAGGACGTGACCTACGACACGCCGTTCGACACCACCAAATTCGTCTCGGAATCGATCAATGAGGTCTACAAGACGCTGATCGAGGCCGGCCTGCTCGTCCTCGTCGTGATCCTGATCTTCCTGCAGGACTGGCGCGCGATGCTGGTGCCGGCGACCACGGTGCCGGTGACGATCATCGGCGCCTTTGCCGCGATGGCGGCGCTCGGCTTCACCGTCAATATCTCGACCCTGTTTGCGATCGTGCTCGCGATCGGCATCGTGGTTGATGACGCCATCGTCGTGGTCGAAGGCGCCGCGCACAATATCGAGAAGGGCATGTCCGGCCACTGACGCCGCGATCAGCCGCGATGGACGCGCTGTTCGCGCCGATCGTCGGCATCACGCTGGTGCTGATCTCGGTGTTCCTGCCCTCGGCGTTTCTGCCGGGATTGACCGGGCAGATGTATGCGCAGTTCGCGCTGGTGATTGCCGCAACCGCGCTGCTCAGCGCCGTCAACGCGGCCACGCTGAAGCCGACGCAGTGCGCGTTGTGGCTGCGCCGGCCGGTGCCGCCGGAGCAGCGCAACTTCTTCTATCGCGGCTTCAACGCGGTCTATAACCGCGTCGAGGCTGCCTATGGCCGGTTGATCGGCCGCCTGGTCGCGCACAGCAATATTTCCGTCATCTGCGCGCTGATCCTGATCGCCATCGCCGGCTACGGCCTGTCGCGGGTGCCGACCGGCTTCATTCCGATCGAGGATCAGGGCTATCTCCTGGTCGCCGTGCAATTGCCTGATGGTGCGGCGCTTGAGCGTACCCAGCGTGTGCTTACGCAGGTCAGCGAGATAACCGGCAAGGCCCCGGGCGTCGATCAGGTGATCAGCCATCGCCGGCATCTCCGCGCTCGACAACTCTTCCAGCCTCGCCAATGCGGGCGTCGCCTATTTGATCCTGAAAGAGTGGAGCGCGCGCGGCGCGGGCGAGGATCTGCGGTCGCTGTTCGTCGGATTGAACGAGAAGCTGTCCGTCATCGAGGAGGCGCGGATCCTGGTGGTCCCGCCGCCGCCGATCCAGGGGTATCGGCAACGCCGCCGGCTTCGCGATGCAGATCCAGCTCCGCGACGGCAATTCCGACTTCGGCAAGTTGCAGGCGATCACCGGCGCGATCGTCGCCAATGCGTCGTCACAGAGCGCGCTGCAGCGGGTGAGTTCGCCGTTCCGCTCGATGGTGCCGCAGTTCGACATCGAGGTGGACCGGATCAAGACCCAGACGCTGCATGTCACGACCGACCAGATCTTCTCGACGCTGTCCGTCCTACATGGGTTCGACCTTCGTCAACCAGTTCAACAAGTTCGGTCGTACCTTCCAGGTCTATACGCAGGCGGACGCGCAATTCCGCCTGACGCCGCGTGACATGCAGAACATGATGGTGCGTAACAGCAATGGCGACATGATCCCGCTCGGCACGGTGGCAAAGATCACGCCGTCGGTCGGTCCGTCGCTGATCAGCCTGTACAATCTCTATCCGTCCGCAACCATCATCGGCCTGCCGGCGACCGGGTTACAGCTCCGGCCAGTCGATGAAGCTGATGGAAGCAGATCGCCGCGAAGACCCTGCCGCCCGGCACCGGGCTTCGAGTGGACGGCGATGTCGTACCAGGAGAAGGTCGTCGGCGGCCAGATCTACTGGGCGTTCGGCCTTGCTCTGCTGCTGGTCTATCTCGTGCTGGCCGGACAATATGAAAGCTGGTACGCGCCGATATCGGTGATTCTCGCGGTGCCGCTGTCGTTGCTCGGCCCGATGATCGTGCTGACGGGACTTAAGGATCGAGAACAACCTCTATACCCAGATCGGCATCATCCTGTTGATCGCGCTGTCGGCCAAGAACGCCATCCTGATCGTCGAGGTGGCGCTCGAACTGCACGTGCGCGATCGCAAGCCGCTGCTGGAATCCGCCGTCGAGGCGGCGCGGGCGCGGTTCCGGCCGATCCTGATGACGTCGTTTGCCTTCATCTTCGGCATGCGTCCCGCTGGTGCTCGCGACCGGCGCCGGCGCCAACGCGCGGAAGTCGATCGGCATCACGGCGTTCTCCGGCATGCTGGCCTCGACCTGCCTGGCCGGTGCTGTTCGTGCCGACGTTCTTTGTCGTGGTCCAGCGGTTCGAGAACTGGCTCGCGGAGCGGAAGAAGAAGCAAGGCCGGGCGCAGACAGGCCGCAAGCGCCGCGGCATACGCTGCGTCGCACGCTAGATCGTAGGGTGGGCAAAGCGAAGCGTGCCCACCATCTCGCTGAACGTCGATTGATGGCTGGGCACGGCGCAAGTGCGCCTTTGCCCACCCGTACGGACCGCTGGCCTACACCCTCACCATCCGCTTGCCGCGGTTCTCGCCGGCGAGCAGGCCGATCAGCGCCTTCGGCGTGTTCTCGATCCCGTCGATCACGTCCTCCTGCACCTTCAATTTGCCCGAGGCGACCCAGGACTGCAGGTCGGCCAGCGCGGCAGCGCTCTGGTCCATGTAGTCCATCACGATGAAGCCCTGCATGATGAGGCGCTTCACCACGATCAGGCCGGGCACGCCGCGCGGGCCGTGGGCCGACGGCACGCCGTCATATTGCGAGATCGCGCCGCAGCAGGCGATGCGGCCGCGGTTGTTCATCAGCGCAAGACAGGCTTCGAGAATGTCGCCGCCGACATTGTCGAAATAGACGTCGATGCCCTTCGGCGCTGCCGCCCGCAGCGCCTTGAAGGTGCGCGCCGTCCTTGTAATCGACCGCGGCGTCGAAGCCGAGTTCGCTCGTCAGCCAGTGGCACTTGTCCTTGCCGCCGGCGATGCCGATGACGTGGCAGCCCTTGATCTTGGCGATCTGGCCGACGATCGACCCGACCGAGCCGGCCGCGGCGGACACCACGACGGTCTCGCCTTCCTTGGGCTTGCCGACATGCAAGCAGACCAAAATAGGCGGTGAGGCCGGCGATGCCGTAGACGCTGAGCAGATGCGTCATCGGCTCCATCCGCGGCATCTTGTTCGAGATGCTTGGCCGGCACCGCGGCGTAATCCTGCCAGCCGGTGTCGCCTGAACACGATGTCGCCCGGCGCAAGCCCGTGGCGCCTTCGAGGATACGACCTCCGCGATGCCGCCGCCGGCCATCACGGTATTGGCCTCGACGGCGGCGCGATAGGTGGCGCCGTGCATCCACGCCCGGTTGGCGGCATCGAGCGAGATATAGCGCGCCTTCACCAGCACCTCGCCGATCCCTTCAGGCTCCGGCACCGTTCCGTTGACCATCTTGAAATGCTCAGGCCCGAGCTTGCCGGTCGGCTTCTCCACCAGCAGGATCTGGCGATTGACGGTGTCGCTCATGGTGTATCTCCCTCGGCGCGACGTCGTTCTCGTTCGGATGCATTGACTGCGCATCGAAGCGATCAACTGCACAGTTGTGCGCTGCGGGACGCTAATCGGCGCGCGCGCATTTCACAACGGGAACATTCTGGCAAGCGTGCAAAAACGCCGCAAGCTTGTTGCGTCCCCATTCAAATCTGCCAAACTTGCGGTTGCCGGAAATGACGGGGGTGCGAGAATGTCCAGCAGGTTTACGCAGTACATCCTGATCGCGATGGCGCTTGGCATTGTGATGGGGACGCATCGTCTTCAACTATATGCCCGACAGCCGGGTGGAGATCGCCGCAGACGTAAACCTGATCGCCATGCTGTTCCTGCGCCTGATCAAGATGATCATCGCGCCGCTGGTGTTCGCCACGCTCGTCGGCGGCATCGCGCATATGGGCTCCGGCTCCAAGCTCGGCCGCGTGTTCGCCAAGACGATGGGCTGGTTCGTCAGCGCCTCCTTTGTCTCGCTGCTGCTCGGCCTCGTGATGGTCAATCTGCTGCAGCCCGGCGCCAACTTCCCGGGCACGCTGCCCGACAAGGCGCAGTCGACCGGCCTGCCGGTCTCGGCGTTCTCGATCGAAAAGTTCCTGACCCATCTGATCCCGACCTCGATCGCGGACGCGATGGCGCAGAACGAAATCCTGCAGATCGTGGTGTTCGCCGTGTTCTTCGCGGTCGCGCTCGGCGCGCTGCCGGAGCGCGCCAAGCCGATCATGGGGCTGATCGACGACCTCGCCCACATCATGCTGAAGGTGACCGGCTATGTGATGCTGTTCGCGCCGATCGCGGTGTGGGCGGCGATCATGGCGACCGTGTCGAAGAACGGCCTCGGCGTGCTGTGGAAGCTGATCGTGTTCATGGGCGGCTTCTATCTCTCGCTCATGATCCTGTGGGGCATCCTGATCGTGGTCGGCTTCATCGTGATCGGGCCGCGATACAGCCATCTGCTGCGAGCTGATCCGCGAGCCGCTGATGATCGCGTTCTCGACCGCGTCGTCGGAGGCCGCCTATCCCAAGACGCTGGAAGGCCTGAACCGCTTCGGCGCCTCGTCGCGGATTTCGGCCTTCGTGCTGCCGCTCGGCTACTCGTTCAACCTCGACGGCACGATGATGTATTGCACCTTCGCGAGCGTCTTCATCGCGCAGACCTATCACATCGACATGTCGCTCGGCACGCAGCTTCGCGATGCTGGCGACGCTGATGATCACCTCGAAGGGCGTCGCCGGCGTGCCGCGCGCTTCGCTGGTGGTGATCGCCTCGACGCTCAGCCAGTTCGGCATTCCCGAGGCCGGCCTGTTGATGATCATGGGCATCGATACCTTCCTCGACATGGGACGCAGCGCCACCAACGTGATCGGCAACTCGCTGGCGACCGCCGTGGTGGCGAAATGGGAGGGCGAGCTGAAGCCCGAGCATGAGCTTGGGCCTGATGACGTCGTGCCCACCGATGCCGTTCCGGGCGACCCCGTGCCGGCACATTGATGGGAGAGATGCATGCATCCGTTCCCGAACAAGCTGATCGGGGCAGGCGGCCTTCTGCTGGCGGCCTGTCTGCTGGCGACATCGGCGCCAGCGCAGACCGCCGAGCGAAGGGCTTAGCCCGACGCTCGCCAACATCAAGCGAACGCACGTCGTGCGGTCTCGGCTATCGCGAGAGCTCGCCGCCGTTCTCGTTCCTCGACCACTCCAACCGGCCGATCGGCTACAGCCTCGAACTGTGCGAGGCGATCGTCGAGGAGATCGGCGTCGAGGTCGACGACGCCAACCTCAAGATCGAATACGTCAAGGTGACCTCCGGATGACCGTATTCCGGCGGTGGTGCGACGAACAAGATCGATCTCGAATGCGGCTCGACCACGGCCAATGCCGAACGCGCCAAGCAGGTGGCGTTCTCGCCGCTGATGTTCGTGGCCGGCACCAAGCTGATGGTGCCGAAGGCGTCCACCATCTCGGCGCCGACGGATCTCAAAGGGTAAGACCGTGGTGGTGACGAAAGGCACCACCAACGAGCAGGCGATGCACGCGATCGACAAGAAGTTTTCGCTCGGCCTGAACATCGTGACGTCGCCGCGATCACGAGCAGTCCTATCAGATGCTGGTCGACGGCAAGGCCGACGCGTTCGCGACCGACGACATCCTGCTCTACGGCCTGATCGCGCGGCACAAGGCGCAGGGACAAGTTCAAGGTCACCGGCGAGTATCTGTCCTACGATCCCTACGGCATCATGTTCCGCAAGGGTGAGCCGCAGTTGAAGGCCGTGGTCGAGCGCACCTTCCAGAAGCTCGGTTCGGGCCGCGACCTGATCCCGCTCTACAACAAATGGTTCGTCGCGCGGCTGCCGACCGGCGAGAAGCTCGGCGTCGCGATCTCGCCGCAGCTCGAGGAAGCCTTCAAGGTGCTCGACGACGAAGCACGGAAGCAACTAGAGCGATTTCGAGCTACAGTAGGAGACGCGTGTTCGGCGTCTAGAATCATGCGTCTAAATTCTCAGAGACCGGCAAGATGCCGATTCCATCAGAAGGACGGGCTGGCTGCTAGTCTCAGAAGAACTGCAAATCTTCCGCGCGGTCGCCATCGCGACGCCGTCGCGTACTCGATCGCCAGGAACAGGCCGCCGGCCACATAAATTCTTCTCGCCGCTCGGCCTTGGCCAATTCCCGCGAGGCCGCACCGCCTCCTCGATCGAGGCGGCGACATGGATGTTCGCCGCGGGATTGGCGCGCGCGGCTGCGGCGGCGATGCGTCGCGCGTTCGCTCCCTTGTGATGGGCCGCCGTGCAGATGATCGTAGTCGAAGGACGGCGCCAGCGCGCCGACGATTTCGTCCGCCTTCTTGTCACGAGACGACGCCGGTGACGAGGATCCAGTCCTCGGCGCCATGGATCGCCAAGCAGGCTTGCCAGCGATTGCCGGATGCCGTCGGGGGTGTGACCGACGTCGATGACGGTGAGCGGGTCCTGACTGATGACCTCGAGGCGGCCGGGCCAGCGCGCATCGCGCAGGCCGGCGCGTATCGCAGTCTCGACTCGGTCGGGAGCCTTGCGCGGCTGTTCGCGCGTGCAGCCACAGCAGGAACAGGGTGACGGCAATGGCTGAATTGTTGAACTGGAACGCGCCGGGCAGGCTCAGCTTCGAGGCGGCGAAAATCATGATACCCGAACTGGAAATCGAAAGTGCTGGCCTGACGCCGCCGTCACCTCGTTGTCGATGCGGATATCATCGCGGACGAACAGCGGCGTGCAGCCGCGGCTGCGATTGTATTCGACGAGATGCGGCCGCAGGTCTCGGCAATTCTCGCCGTAGACGATCGTGCCGCCGGCGGCGCAGGCGTCGCTCTTGTCGGACGCGATCAGTTCAAGCGAATTTCCGAGCAGTTCGACATGCTCGTAATCACGACCGAGGTGACGCAGGTCTCGTGCGCGCCGACCAGGCGGACCGGATCGTAGCGGCCGCCGATGCCGGCCTCGAACACCGCGAAGTCGCATTCGCTCTCCTGAAAGTGCAGGCAGGCGAGCGCAAACAGCGCCTCGAAGGCGCCGAACTTTTCGCCGAGACGTTTCGAGACATCGGCGACGGCGGCTTCGACCTGCAGCTTCAGGCGGGCGAACGCGTCATCGCCGATCTCGACGCCATCGACCTGAATCCGTTCGTTGAAACGATAAAGGTGCGGGGAGGTGAACAGGCCGGTCCGCAGGCCATAGGCGCGGCCGATACTGGCGCACATGGCTGCCGTGCTGCCCTTGCCGTTCGAGCCGGTCACCACGACCGAGATGCGCTGCAGCCGCGCGCGATCGATGTCGAGCGCGTTCAACAGTTCGGCCATGCGCGCGAGGCAAAGACCGTCACCGTATTTCGGAAGATCGAACACTACAGCAGTCCCATGGCGGAGAAGGTGTGATGCCAGATCTTCAGGATCAGATCACCGCGATCGGAATCTTCCAGCAGCCGGATCGCCGGGTTGGAATTGACCTCGATGACCTCGATGGCATCCGGATCGCCGCCGATATCGACGAACATGTCGACCGCTGCGACACGAAGTCCGAGCGCGCGGGCGGCCTGCCGCGCCAGGGTGATCGCCGTTTCGGATGGTGCTGCTGCCAGCACCATCGTGCCCCCGCGCTCAGATTCATCCGCCCGGGAATCTCCGCCGTTCGCCCTTTGCCGGCACGGCGTCGAGCGACAGATCGCGTTCCGGCATGCGAAGCAGGCGAGAAGCCGCGGGCGCGCAAGGTGTCGTTATGGGCAGCGAGCAGTTCGCGAACGGTGTGCACGCCATCGCCCGACACGAAGGGCGGATATTTTCGCGCGCAAAGAGCACGTCATCGTCGAGCAGAAAGACGCGATACTCGACTCCCTTCGACGATCGGCTGGATCAGCACGGAGTCGTAATACTTCGTCACCTCATCGAGGTAGCGAGCAAGCGCGGCCTCGCCGTGAACGGCTTGCGCGAAATCGCCGCGCGATCCCGTGAGCGGCTTGACGAAAGCCGAGCCGCCCAATGTCCTGAAACAGGCGATCGCGTCGCTGCGCTCATGTCCCGCCGGGCGATGCGCGCGGTGACGGTCGTGCAGGAAGAAGTATTCGCCGCCGAGCGCCGGCACGCCGGCCTCTCGCAGAATCCTGGCTCGTAAAATATTTGTCCGATGCCAGCGTCGAGGCGGTGGCGTTGTTTTGCGGATACCAGGAGCATCGGCCGGCGCCGAAATGAAGCAGCCTGTCGCGCGGAGGCGACGCTGAACATCTGTCCTGACCCGCCGTCGAGATCGCGAAAATCCAGTCCGAACTCGGCGCAGGCAAATTCCGCATAGATCGACTGGTCCGGATAGAAGCCGGGTTTTCCCTTTCGAAACTCGCCTGGGCTTCGCATGCGATCTCTTTTGAAACGTTCTTAATTTGACGCGAGGCAATTTATTGCCAGATCGGTGCCGAATTCAGCAAGTTAATTGCGTGACAGAATCGTTAACGAAGCCGATCGAACCTTTTTGCAAAATAGACCGACTGCCATTCCGAGTTCTCAATTGTGCTGCAGGTCATATTGACTATGTCTGTCCCGTGCGCAAATGAAGCGTCAAATCGCCAATGATTTCGCGGGTTTTCGGCACTTCGCGGCCCGAAAACCGAAACGTTCTACACCGAGACGTCAGGAAAAACGAAAACACATGAGCGCATTCTATCGAGAGAAAGTTCTTTCTGTCCGGCACTGGACCGATACGCTTTTCAGCTTCACCGCCACCCGCGATTCCGGTTTCCGCTTCCAGAACGGCCAGTTTGCGATGATCGGCCTCGAGGTCGATGGCCGGCCGCTGCTGCGCGCCTACAGCATGGCGAGCGCCAATCACGAGGAAGAGCTCGAGTTCTTCTCCATCAAGGTCGCGGACGGGCCGCTGACCTCGAAGCTGCAGAAGATCCGCGAAGGCGACGAGCATCCTGGTCGGCCGCAAGGCGACCGGCACGCTGATCACCGACAATCTGATCCCGGGCAAGCGGCTGCTTGCTGCTGTCGACCGGCACGGGCCTGGCGCCGTTCGCGAGCCTGATCAAGGACCCCGACGTCTATGAGCGGTACGAGACCATCGTGCTCGTGCACGGCTGCCGGCAGGTCTCCGAACTCGCCTATGGCGAGGAGCTGGTCGCCAAGCTGCGCGACGACGAGCTGTTCGGACCGCTGCTGTCGGAGAAGCTCTTGTATTATCCGACCGTGACCCGCGAGCCGTTCCGCAACCGCGGCCGCATCACCGATCTGATCACGTCGGAACAGTTGTTCAACGACATTCAGCCAGCCGCCGCTCGACATCGAGACCGATCGCATCATGATGTGCGGCAGCCCGGGCATGCTGGAAGAACTGAAGCCAGATGTTCGAATCCGGCGGCTTCGTCGAAGGCAGCCACAACGACGCCCGGCCATTTCGTGATCGAAAAGGCGTTCGTCGAGCGCTGAGAGGTGTCGTTGTCTGTCATTCCGGGGCGATGCGCGAGCATCGAACTCATGGTGCGCTCTCGCGCATCGCTGGGATCTCGAGATTCCGGTCTCGGTGCTGCGCGACCGTCCCGGAATGACTGGCCGCCCAGTAGCCCACCCGTTTCCTCACTGCTATAACCACTCCCGAACGCCGCACGGCCCGAGCCGTATGCGGCGATGAGGGAGCGTGCGCGCAGTCGGTACGCGACGAGATCGGTCCGGCGAAAACCGCCTTTGTGTTTGCGGGCGGCGGCAGCTTTGGCGCCATCCAGGTGGGCATGCTGCATTCGCTCGCCGCCCACGGCATTGCCGCGGACATGGTGGTGCGGCTCCAGCGTCGGCGCGCTGAACGGCGCCTTCTATGCCGGCGATCCGACGCTCGATGGCGTGCAGCGGCTGGCCGCCATCTGGCGCGGATTGCGGCGGCACGACGTTTTTCCGATGAGCTGGCGGACGGTGCTGAGCTTCCTGTGGCGCCGCGATTTCCTGATCCCCATGACGGCATCCGCAAGCTGATCGAAGATCACATCCCCTATCGCAATCTGGAGGATGCGAAGCTGCCGGTGCACATCGTCACGACCGATATCGTCTCCGGCGACAGCGTGGTGTTGTCGGAAGGCTCGACCGCGGAGGCGATCGTCGCGTCTACCGCGATCCCCGGCGCGTTCGCGCCGATCCGCTACAAGGATTACTATCTCGCCGACGGCGCGATCTCCAGCAACACGCCGATCCAGGTCGCCGTGACAGAAGGGCGCGAAGCGCCTGATCATTCTGCCGACCGGGCACGCCTGCGCGACCCAGGCGCCGCCGATCGGCGCGGTCGCCAACGCGCTGCATGCGCTGACGCTCCTGATCGCGCGGCAACTGGTCAGCGAGCTCGAAGCGCCTCGGACCCGATATCGAGTATTTCGTGGTGCCGCCGCTATGCCCGCTGGTGGGCTCGCCCTACGATTTCTCGCGAACGTCGGATCATATCGACCGCGCGATTCTGACCACCGACGCGTGGCTGGCTCAGCACGGCCTGCAGCAGGGCAAGATTCCGCACGAGATGCGGCCGCACAGCCACTGAACCGTCCGATACGGCCAGTTACGCTGCACTGCAAAAGGCGTATCGCTGATCCGGTCGTGACGGATTGATCGGCCGGCCGGGGATTCAGTTTTGCGGCGGCCGTTGTCACATCCGCGACTGCCGCGCCCGATATCGTATGGCGCTTGCTCCGATGGTTGGACTAAGCTGCGGGCGCGGCAAGAATAATTTCGGCTGAGAGGATCCCATGGAAACGCTGCTGCTTCCGTTCTCGCCACGCTTCATCGTTCTGACGATTTGCGCTGTCGTCACGGCCTTGCTGCTCGGTATCGGGATTTTCGATCCATAGACTCGAAGGTGTGAGGTCTTGCTGATCCCGATCGTGATCTTCGGCGCCCTCACGATTGCTCGGCATTCGCGATCTCACTGCAGAAGAACCACGCCGTCCTGCGCAACTATCCGATCTCGGCGCATATCCGCTTTCTGCTCGAAGAGATCCGCCCGGAGATGCGGCAGTACTTCTTCGAGAGCGAGAAGGACGGCATGCCGTTTTCCCGCGACACCCGCGCCCTGGTCTATCAGCGCGCCAAGATGGTGCTCGACAAGCGGCCGTTCGGCACCCAGGAGGACGTCTATCGCGACGGTTATGAATGGATGCACCATTCGGTGGCGCCGAAAGCCTCGTGCCGTCGAGCAATTTCGCGTCACCATCGGCGGTCCGGATTGCACCAAGCCGTATTCGGCCTCGGTCTTCAATATCTCGGCGATGAGCTTTGGCGCGCTCAGTCCCAACGCGGTGCGGGCGCTGAACGCGGGCGCCAAGAAGGGCGGCTTCGCGCATGATACCGGCGAGGGCGGCGTCAGTCCCTATCATCGCGAGAACGGCGGCGACATCATCTGGGAAATCGGCTCCGGCTATTTCGGCTGCCGCAACCGCGACGGCTCGTTCAATCCGGAAGAGTTCGCCCGCATCGCGCACCGACGATCAGATCAAGATGGTCGAACTCAAGGTCAGCCAGGGCGCCAAGCCCGGACATGGCGGCGTGCTGCCGGCGGCCAAGGTCTCCGAAGAGATTTCGCAGGATCCGCGGCGTCCCCATGGGCGAGGACTGCATCTCGCCGGCCACTCACCGCGCGTTTTCGACGCCGCTGGAAATGATGGCCTTCATCGGCGAGATGCGGCGGCTGTCCGGCGGCAAGCCCGCCGGCTTCAAGCTGTGCATCGGTCATCCCTGGGAGTTTCTGGCGATCTGCAAGGCGATGCTGCAGACCGGGATCTATCCCGATTTCATCGTGGTCGACGGCAATGAAGGCGGCACCGGCGCCGCGCCGCTGGAATTCATGGACCATCTGGGCATGCCGATGCGCGAGGGCGTCAGTTTCGTCCATAACGCGCTGATCGGCATCAACGCGCGCGACCGCATCACGATCGGCGCCGCCGGCAAGATCGCGACCGCCTTCGACATGGCGCGCGCGATGGCGATCGGCGCCGACTGGTGCAATTCGGCGCGCGGCTTCATGTTCGCGCTGGGCTGCATCCAGTCGCTGAGCTGCCATACCGATCGATGCCCGACCGGCGTAACCACGCAGGACCCGCTCGCGCGCTCGCGCGCTGGTGGTGCCGCACAAGATCGAGCGGGTCTACAATTATCACCACGCCACGCTGCATGCGCTGGCCGAACTGCTCGCCGCCGCGGGGCTCGATCATCCGCAGCAGATCGCGGCCGATCCATTTCTCGCAGCGCATCCTCCACCACCGAGGTGCAGTCGTTCGCGAAGCTCTATCCGTCGCTGCGCCCGGGCGAACTGATCGACGGCACCAGCGATCCTCGCTTCCGCGACGACTGGGCGATGGCCCGCGCGGATCTGTTCCAGCCGGCGGGGTGAGCGGTTAGCGTTGGAGGCGCGCGCCGATGTCGTCCCTGCCCGAACGCAGGGCCCGTACCGTCGTGATCTATCGATTGGGGCCAGGAACGGCAGACATCCCTGTAAAACAATTTTGGCCGATGTGCTGCGGGTCCCCGCGTTCTGCAGGGACGACAGCGAGTATCTGGCTATGTGTCCGCGCTTGGCAGGGACGACGGTAGACCTAAAACTCCCCGCTCGAAGCGGCCGGAGAACACGTGTGGGACCGAGGCCGCGGTCGGCGTTGTGAGGCGGGGTTGGTGACAGTGAACTGGTAGTCGGCGGTCAGCGTGAGCTGCTTGGTGAGCGCGTAGGCGTAGTAGGTCTCGAGGATCCGTTCGCTCGCGGTAGTTGAGCTGGCCGTCGCCGATCAGAACGCCGAGCCCGCCGGCCGCGATGAAGTCGCGATGGTCGCGCGACAGCGCGTTGATCGCGCCGCCGATGCCGATCACGTCGTCGGGCCTGCCCCATCGTTGGTGCCCTTGATCGAGGCGCCGAGCGAGAGCGAGGCATCGATGTCGGTGAACGCCATGATCTCGGTCTTGCCGTCGTTCCAGCTCCAGCGGCCGAACACACCGATCGTCGTCGGTCAGCGCCTGTTCGACGTTGACGACGTAGCCGTATTTGATGCGGCCCGTGCGGGTCTGCGCGATGTCGAGATTGAGCGCCGGATTGTCCAGCGTCTCGCGGTAGCTTGCCGGAATAGGCGCTGTTGACCCAGCCGATGGTGCGCAGCTTGCCCGGCCGCGGAGAACAGCGAATAGCGCGTCTCCAGTTCGACCACGTAGTTGCCGCGCTGCGAACGACGCTGGTGTCGAAATTGTTCGAGTTTGGACACCGCGCTGCATCAGGAAATAGCCGCCGCGCAACGCCCATTGCTTCTGGTTGAGCTCGGCGGTGCGCGCCGTAGGTCAGGCCGACCTTGTCGGCGGAATAATCGAATGCGCCCGGCGCCCAGATCGACCAGTTCATGAAGTCCTTGCGGGTGTCCTTGGCGTAGGCGTTGCCGTCGAAAACATCGAGCACCGCGAACTTGCCGGCCTGCAGCGTCAGCCGGTAGACGTCGACCTTGCCGGCGAGCTGCGGTCGGTCCGCTGGCAAGCTCTTCCTGCTCGCCGCCGAAGCCGAAGGTCTGGCGCACGAACAGCCGCGACGTGTTGTAGTGCGGGTAGGGGAAGTTCGACTTCTGCGCCTCGCCGCTCGAAAATCCGCGCGGCACCGACGGTGTCGTCTCAGGCCAAACCCCTGCAGCAGTTCGGGATTGTAATAGACCTCGCCGCCTTCCCAGAGCCGCGGCGTTCAGATAAGAGGCTGTTGCTCCAGGTCGCCTGTGCCTGCGTGCGCCGGCGTCAGGCTGTTGGTGCCGGTGTAGGGCGCGCGGAATCCGGGATAGCCCTGCGGCAGATAGGTGGTTTGGCCGTGGATTTCCCAGCGATCGGATTCGGGGTCGGTCAGATCGGTCTTCGGCGTCCAGCTCGTTCGATCCCGGCCAGTCGATCTTGCGGTTGAGGCCGATGCGCAGCTGACTGGAAATCGAGCGTCGAGTGTGTACTGCACGCCGACGGGAAGCGGACGTTGGCACGACTCGAACTGGCTGTAGAGATATTCCGAGCCGCACGCTCCAGTGCGGCGCGAAGGCATATTCGACGCCGCCGCCGGCGGCCCAGCCGAGCCGGCGTGATTCAGTGCCTTCTGATCGGCGCCGACGTGCGGGCGCGTTGAGTGAAGCGCTCGCCGGCATAGGCAGAGCCCGCCGGTGGCGTAGACAGAGCCAGTGCCCGGCGGCATAGCCGACGCGGCCGCGCGCGGTTCCGACATAGTCCCAGCTGCTCGACGACATCGGAGCGCGCCGTCGCCGACGAATGGAGACGATCGAGTTCGAGGTGAGATAATTTCGGGGTGCAAAGGTGAATTCGGCTTCGACGCCGAGCCAAGCAATGAAGTCATCAACCCCGTACGCCCCCGATCGGATTCCTACGGCCTCTCCGCTCAGCGCCAAATCGGGATCGTCCGCCATTTACGTCCGATCCTATTGCAAGTAATTCGCAATAGCAAGAAGGGTCCCAGCAAATACAACTAGATGGCACCGTTGCGTGACGTGGCTGCAACATTGCCGGACGTTTTCACGGGGTATGACGGGGGCTCGTCGTGTCTGGGGCTGACTCGCCGGGACAACCGGGCGGGTCGGGTCTTCGGCACTGGGGAGAGGCCCGTGCCGGACGCAGATCCACGACAGGTTTTGAGCAGTCCCGGCGCGAGACAAAACCAGGTGGCGTTTTCGAGCGGTGGTCGGGTCGCGTGAAGAAAACCAACCAAGAGAAGCGTTTCAGGGGTCCTCTTGAAATGGCTTGCTTGAAGAATTCGCTTCTCAAACAGAGACCAAGTCAGCCGAAGAAAATCAGTAACCGCAGGTACGGACGCGGCCGATGTAATTGCCGAAAGCGTCGAACTGGCGAACCCAGCCGCAGCGGCGATAGCCGTCGTAGTAGTAACCGTCGTTGCCTGAAGCGGCGATCGCGGTGCCGACAATGCGCGGCGCCGACGAGGCCGGCTCCAATGCCCCAGCCGAGCGGCTTGGCCTGCGCCTGGGTGGTGGATAGCGATCGTGCCGGTAACGGCAAGGGTGGCGAGAGCGAGAGCGGCGAACTTGGTCTTGATCGACATGGTAAGTCTCCATCCTGTGTTGAGCGGCCATTGTGGTCCGCATGCCAGTTGGACGGAGCGTGCTAGAAAGCGGTTCGAAAGCGCGCCTGGAAATATGGTTTCGTCATTTATTTCTTAGATATTACAGATAGTTAGTGAATCAATCTCGATTCTTGCTTTCGACGAAACAATTCCGGATCGAATTTGTCGACGTCGTCGAGCAATTCGCAGAACGCGCGCGCGCCGTGATCGAGCAGTTGTTCGCCTTTCTCCGCGGAGGCGTTGGTGGCGTCGCCGACCGCGCCGCTTTCATGCAGATCCTGCGCCTGCCACGCGAAGGGGACGGGCCGATGCGCGGAGAGCCAGCGAAATTTCTGCTCCATCGCGATGCTGGCAGGACTGAAAATCGGCGATCGCCTCTTTCCGCACGGTGTGCGGATATCGCGCCAGCATGATCGAAGTCTCGACCGCGCCGCCATGAATGCCGTGACGGATTTCTTCCGCGGAAAACAGTCCATCCGGCGCGCCAAAGCGCGACCAGCTCGTGGTGACCACGAGAAGCCCGTGATGCGCGCGCGCAGATCCTGCGCCACCAGCGACATCGCCGCGCTGTTGCCGCCATGGCTGGTCACGATCACCAGCTTGCGGATGCCGATCGCGCGACGACTCTCGCCGATCGCCATCCATTCCTTCAGCGCGACATCGGTCGGCAGCGTCAGCGTGCCCGGGATAATCGATATGTTCGGTGGAAATGCCGACCGGCTGCAGCGGCAGAAAGGTGACGGGAAGTGCTGACAGGCAGCAGCTCGCGCACCCGCGCCAGATAGGCCTCGCCGATCAGGACGTCGGTTTCCAGCGGCAGATGCGGGCCGTGCTGTTCGGTCGCCGCCAGCGGCAGCACCGCGATCCAGCGCGCGGCGCGTCGCTGCACCGCTTGGCGATATCCGGCCAGTGGATCTCGGTCCAGTCGCGGGGCGGAACGGTTGAAGCCATCGAGCGAAGCGTTTCTTTGGATGAATTTGCGGGGTAGTTTGTTAGATATTCCGGGGATTGATCACCCTGACAAACCCTGGGGACGTTATCCACGTCCACTAGCCTCCCATCATGGGCCAGAACGATCGACGGAGTCCAACCATGAACCCGGCCTTTTTGCCGCGAGCGTTAACCGCAGGTCTTCTTGGCGCTGGCTGCGGCGGCTGATGCCCGCGCGCGCGGAAACCCTCGACAAGGTGTCGTTCGGAACCAACTGGGTCGCGGAGGCCGAGCATGGCGGCTTCTTCCAGGCGGTTGGCCGACGGCACCTACAAGAAATACGGCCTCGACGTCACCATCGTGCCGGGAGGTCCCAACACCAACAACCGCATCCTGCTGACCGCCGGCAAGCTCGACTTCTTCATGAGCGCGAACACGCTGCAATCGTTCGACGCGGTCACCAACAACGTGCCGCTGGTCGCGGTCGCCGCCATCTTCCAGAAGGATCCGCAGGTTTTCCTGACCCATCCGGAAACCAAAATCACCAAGCTCGAAGAGCCTCAAGCCGCTGACGCTGCTGGTGTCCAAGGAAGGCGTCGCGAGCTACTTCCAGTGGCTGAAGTCCGAATACGGCTTCAGCGAGAGCAAGGTGAAACCCTACACCTTCAATTCGCAGCCCTTCATCGTGAACAAGCAGAGCGCGATGCAGGGCTATGTCACCTCCGAGCCCTACGCCGTCGAGAAGGCGGCGGGCTTCAAGCCGGGCGTGATCCTGCTCGCCGATCACGGTTTCAACGCCTATTCGACCCTGATCGAGACCCGCCGCGAGATCGTCGACAAGAAGCCCGACCTGGTGCAGCGCTTCGTCGATGCTTCCGCGATCGGCTGGTACAATTATCTCTATCGGCGACAATTCGGCCGGCAACGCGATGATCAAGAAGATGAACCCGGAAATGACCGACGAGCTGCTCGGCTATTCCGTCGCCAAGATGAAGGAATACGGCATCGTCGATTCCGGCGACACCTTGCGTGACGGCATCGGCGCCATGACCGACGCGCGCGTGGCGAGCTTCTTCGACAAGATGGTGCGGGCCGGCGTGGTTCGCCGCGATATCGATTACCGCCAGGCCTATACGTTGCGCTTCGTCAACAAGGGCGTCGGTCTCGATCTGCGGCCGAAGAACTGACGCGAGATGGCCGAGCCCGCTTTGTCCGAGACGGATATCGATGCGGCGGGCCTTGCCGTGCGTCTGCGCGCCGTTACCAAGATCTATGACAACGGCGTGGCCGCGCTCGGGCCGCTCGATCTCGATGTCGCTAAAGGCGAATTCGTCTCGTTGCTCGGGCCGTCCGGCTGCGGAAAATCGACCGCGCTGCGGCTGATCGCGGGGCTCAGCGCGCCGAGCGCAGGCACGGTGAACGTTTCCCATCGCGCCAACAGGAAGGATGGGCGGCATCCCATCGGCTTCGTGTTTCAGGAGCCGACGCTGATGCCGTGGGCAAGCGTGCGCGAAAACGTTCGCCTGCCGCTGAAACTTTCGCATGCGCCGGCGACTGATGCCGACAGCCGCATCGAGGAGGCGCTGGCGCAGGTCGGCCTTGCCGAATTTGCCGATGCCTATCCCCGTGAATTGTCCGGCGGCATGAAGATGCGGGTCTCATTGGCGCGCGCGCTCGTCACCGACCCGGATATTCTGCTGCTGGACGAGCCGTTCGCGGCGCTCGACGAGATCACGCGCTTTCGGCTCAACAACGATCTGCTCGATCTGTGGCGCACGCTGCACAAGACCGTCATCTTCGTCACCCATTCGGTATTCGAGTTCGGTCTATCTGTCGCAGCGGGTGACCGTGATGACGGCGCGGCCGGGCCGCTTGGCAAGCGAGTTTCGCATCGACACCGTGGAGCCGCGCGGGGAGGAGTTTCGCACCTCGGCCGAATATGCCGCCTATTGCCGCGAGGTCTCCAGGCGCGCTCGCGCCGTCCTATTCCGGGCAGCGCAGCGCATGAGCTCCTTCCAGAATATCGGCCGCATGCTGCTGCCCAGTCGTCGTGCTCGCGGCGGGCCTGGGCTTGTGGGAACTCGTGGTGCGCGTCAACGACATCCAGCCTTACGTGCTGCCGAGCCCTTATCTCGTGTTTCAGACGCTCGTCGGCGACTGGCCGGTGCTGTCGGAATCGCTCGGTGTCACCTTGCTGACCACGCTGGAAGGCTTCATCGCCGCGGCCGTCGGCGGCGTCGCGCTGGCGCTGTTGTTCAATCAGTCGAAATGGCTGGAATATTCGCTGTTTCCCCTATGCGGTGATCCTGCAGGTCACGCCGGTGATCGCAATTGCGCCGTTATTGCTGATCTATCTGCCGCAGCAGACCGCGGTCATCGTCTGCGCCTGGATCGTCGGTTTCTTCCCGGTCCTGTCCAACACCACGCTCGGGCTGAATTCGGTGGACCGCAATCTGGCCGGGCTGTTTCAGCTCTATGGCGCGTCACGGCTGCAGACGCTGCGGTACCTGAAATTGCCGGCGGCGCTGCCGTATATCCTCGGCGGCTTGCGGATCGCGGGCGGCCTGTCGCTGATCGGCGCCGTGGTCGCCGAAATCGCGGCGGGCACCGCGGGCGCGGGCTCCGGCCTTGCCTTCCGGATCGCCGAGATCCGGTTATCGCCTCAACATTCCCCGAATGTTCGCGGCGTTGCTGTTGCTGTCCGTCGCCGGGATTGTCATCTATGGGCTGCTGGCGCTAGTTTCGCATCTGGTATTACGGCGCTGGCATGAGAGCGCGCTTGGAAAGGAAAATTGATGGCTGCCGCGAATAGTTTCGTCCGAAAAGATCGATCTCCTGATCTACGGACCAGTCAGGCCGATCCTGGAAAACGGCTTTTCGGATCAGTTCGTCCTGCATATGGCGGAGAGCCGCGCCGACCTCGAGCGATTGACGCCCGAAACGATAGCGAAGATCCGCGGCATGGCGGTGACCTATCACATGGTGCCGGCCGACGCGAAGGCGCTGTCGCATTTCCCCAAGCTCGAAATCATCGCGAGCTTCGGCGTCGGCTACGACCACGTCGATTCGGCCTATGCGCGCGAGCACAATATCGTCGTCACCAACACGCCCGACGTGCTGACCGAAGAGGTCGCCGACGTCGCGATGGGGCTTCTGATCTCGACCCTGCGCGAGTTCGTCAAGGCCGACCGCTATCTGCGCTCCGGCCTGTGGCAGACGCAGAACTATCCCTTGAGCGTCGGCTCGCTGCGCGACCGCAAGGTCGGGATCGTCGGCATGGGCCGCATCGGTCAGGCGATCGGACGCCGGCTCGAGGCCTCGCTCGTGCCGGTTTCCTATCATTCGCGCAACCCGTCGTCGGCCGTTTCCTACAAGCACTATCCCGACCTGATGGAAATGGCGAAGGCGGTGGACACGCTGATCGTCATCGTGCCCGGCGGCGCCTCCACCGCAAAGATGATCAATGCCGACGTGCTGAAGGCGCTCGGCCCGCGCGGCGTGCTGATCAACGTCGCGCGCGGCTCCGTCGTCGACGAGCCGGCGCTGGTCGCGGCGCTGAAATCCGGCACCATTCTCGCGGCCGGGCTCGACGTGCTTCGCCAACGAGCCGAACGTGCCGGACGAGCTGAAGGCCATGCAAAATGTCGTGCTGTTGCCACATATCGGCTCAGCTTCGGTGGTAACGCGCAACGCCATGGATCAGCTTGTCGTCGACAATCTGAAAAACTGGTTTGCCGGCAAGGCGCCGCTGACGCCTGTTCCGGAAACCCCGGTGAAGGGACGCTGATGTCGCTTCGGGCGTTCTGGCATCACGGCGGCAGCGCTGACGGCGCTGCTCGCGCTTGCGTCGCAGGTCGCGGCGCAGGATGCCTCGACCCTGAAGAAAGACATGGTCGGGCAGTGGGAGCTCGCCACTACCGAGCGCAGCAAGACCTGCGTCGTCACGCTGAAGGGCGATACGACGCCGCAGGGGCTCAAGCTCGAGCTTGAGCCCGGCTGTGCTGCGGCGCTGCCGTTCACCAAGGAAATCACGGCCTGGAATATCAAGGGGCTGGATATCGTGCGGATGCAGGACGCCGCAGGCCAGCCGGTGATCGACTTCACCGAGGTCGAGAGCGGCATCTTCGAAGGCTTGCGAACCGGCGAGGGCGTCTACATCCTGCAGAACCTCGCCGCCGCCCGCTCGCTCGCCAAGTCGATGGACCAGATGATCGGCGACTGGTCGATGGTTCGCGGCAACGGCCAGACGATCTGCGGCCTGACGCTGACCAATACCGAGGCCACCGGCGATAATTTCCAGGTGTTCTTGAAGCCGAAATGCGATCCCGCGGTCGCAGCTTTCGCGCCAGAACCAGTGGCGGCTCGATCACGGCCGGATGCTGCTGCTGTCGGCCAAGGGCGACACCTGGCAGTTCGAGGCCGATGACAATGCGCAGTGGCGGCGGGTGCCTGACGCGGCCGATCCCTGATCATGATGCGGGGGCAATAGCTCCGGCGGCCGTCGTCTTTAGCGGCCGATTGCTCCCGCGACCTGAGACGCCACATGCTCGGCGAGCATGTGGTAGCCTTCCGGCGTCAGATGCTGGCCGTCGGGCTGATGCGGCAATCCCCTGAACGTGCCATTGGCGATCATGATCACCGGGATGCCCCGGGCCTTCAGCCGGCTCTGAATTTCCGATGTTCGATCCGGCGAACCCTTGCGCCGGTCGTTGCCGCCCGGCTGCAGGATGACGGCGCTGGTCCCGTTCGGCACCGTCCGGTCAAGGCGCTGCAACATGCCTTCCGTGGTGTCGCCGTTGATGCCGGCGTTGACGACACGGACGTTGGCTCCCTTTGGCCCGCAAGATCGCCTCGAGTTGTGCGGGATAGGCCTGATTGCGCGCGACCCCCTTGCCATAGGTATTGCTGGCGCCAAGCGCCACGATCGTCGCGGCGCCGGCGGACGCGGATGCGAAAGTGAAGATGCGCCCATCAGGATCGACAGGAAACCCGGGACGCCAAGCCGAAAAGCTCGCACATTTCATACTTGCTCCCCTGCGCGTCGATTCAGGAAGCCTACAGCGGCGAATATCCCCGGTCGCAACTCACTGGGCCGGCCGTCTCCGGCCGGCGAAAATAATTCCAGGGCGCCTGTCGATCCGGCGGCTTCCCGTTCGTCGTCTCCCATAGCGAGCCAGTTTTGCGGGCGATCACCGCCGCAACTCGCCCTCAACGGGAGTTTCGCGATGCGCTTCATGTATATCGTTACCTCGCCCCAGCCCGACACGCGGCCCGACGCCTGGCGCTGATGGAGGCGATGGGCAAGCTTTGCCGACCGGGAGATCAAGGCCGGCCGCATGCTCGATATGCGGCGGGCTGATGCCGATTGCCATGGCCGGCGCGCAGGTGCAGCATCACCGACGGCAAGCTCAGCGTGGTCGATGGGCCGTTCGTCGAGACCAAGGAACTGATCGGCGGCTACGCGATCTTCGAGCTCCGCGACAAGGAAGAGGCGGTCGCGGCCGCGAGGGAGTTCATGCAGCTGCACCTCGAGCACATGCCGGGCTGGGACGGCACCTGCGAGGTTCGCTCCTTTGCGACGCCGGGCGTGGATGGCGCCTGCGAAGTCTGACGTGCGCGCCCACGCCTGATGCGAACGTCCGGCAGATGCAGTCGGCGGCGATGACGGCCGCCGACATCCATCGCACCATCCTCGCGGTCTGGCGCATCGAGCAGCCGCGCCTGATCACGCGGCCTGTCGCGGATGCTGCGCGATGTGACGCTGGCCGAAGACCTGACGCAGGAAGCCCTGGTGGCGGCGCTCGAACATTGGCCCGCCACCGGCGTGCCGGAAAAGCCCGGCGCGTGGCTGATGGCGACCGCCAAACGCCGCGCGCTCGATGATTTGCGCCGCCGCCGCATGCTCGCCCGCAAGCACGAGATGCTGATACGCGACCTGGAGCAGGAGCAGCAGGCGATGCCCGATCCGGACGCTGGCGCTGGACGACGATATCGGCGACGAACTGCTGCGGCTGATCTTCACCGCCTGCCATCCGCGCTTGTCGCGCGAGGCGCGCGCCGCGCTGGCGCTCCGGATGATCTGCGGCCTGACGACGGAAGAGATCGCGCGCGCCTTCCTGCAGCCGGAGGCGACCATTGCCCAGCGCATCGTGCGCGCGAAGCGGACGCTGTCGGAATCCGGGCTCGCCTACGAAACCCCGCGCGGCGCGGAGCTTTCGGAGCGGCTCGCCTCGGTGCTGGAGGTCGTTTACCTCATCTTCAACGAGGGCTATACGGCCGCCCGCGGCGACGAATGGCTGCGGCCGCAGCTCTGCAACGATGCGCTGCGCATGGGCCGGGTGCTGACGCTGCGTCGCGCCGCAGGAAGCCGAAGCCCACGGCCTGCTTGCGCTGATGGAGCTGAACGCCTCGCGCATCGCGGCGCGCACCGACGCGGCCGGCGATCCTGGTCTTGCTGATGGATCAGAACCGCGCGCGATGGGACCACCTTCAGATCCGCCGCGGCTTGCTCGCGCTGACGCGAGCGCATGAGCTCGGCGGTGCGCGTGGTTTCTATGCGCTGCAGGCGGCAATCGTCGCCTGCCACGCCCGGGCCGGCACTCCCGGCGAAACCGATTGGCTGCGTATCGCTGCACTCTATGCCGAATTGACGGCGCTGGTGCGTTCGCCGGTCATCGAACTCAACCGCGCGGTCGCGGTCGGCATGGCTGAAGGCCCGGCGGCTGCGCTTGCTATCGTGGACGATCTCGCGCACGAACCTGCGCTGAAGAGCTACCATTTGCTGGAAAGCGTGCGCGGTGATCTGCTTTTCAAGCTCGCCCGCTTCGCAGAAGCGCGCGCCGCATTCGAAGCTGCAGCACGATTGGCGGGCAACAAGCGCGAGCATGAGCTGTTGCAACGGCGCGTTGTCGAAGCGGCCCGACGCAGCGAAATCGCGCGTTGATTTCTGAATGAGCAGCGCATCTTGCGCACGCCATGATTGCTGAATCCGCTGCAAGAAGCCCGTGTTTTTGCGATTCGTAGAACTACGGAATCTCGAGCGCTCATTCCGAACACAGTGATTAACCATTGGCGATTATCGTCACGCCAACATTTGCGGAATTGCGTATCGCCCTCGTGCCGTTTTTTCAAGCGGCCATCGGCACATCATTCGAGGATCGCTGCATGTCGGGATTCTTCCCTCGTCGATCAACCCTGCTTGCAACGGCCGTTGCTGCGGCCGGCTTTGGCGCGCTCGGCTTTGCCAGCATCGGCCTCGGCGCGGTCATCGTCGGCGAAACCCGCCGCATCGATCTCGGTGCGAAGGCGGCGCCAGGATCGATGCGATGAAGGCGCAGTACAAGCGGCCGGCAACGATCCCGTTCCCGAAGGAAAATCCTACACGCCGGAAAAGGCTGCGCTCGGCAAGAAGCTCTATTTCGATACGCGGCTGTCGGTGACGTCGGCGCAATCCTGCGCGAGCTGTCACAGCCCGGGCTTCGGTTGGGGCGACGGTCTGGCGGTCGGTGTCGGTCACGGCATGGCGAAGCTCGGCCGCCACTCGCCGACCATCGTCAACGCCGCGTGGGGCGCGATCTTCATGTGGGACGGCCGGCTGGCTACCCTCGAAGAGCAGGCGCTCGGTCCGATCCAGGCCGCCGGCGAGATGAACATGCCGCTCGAGCAACTGATGGAACGGCTCACCTCCATCGGCGAATACAAGCCGCTGTTCGCTCGCGGCCTTTCCCGGCGAAGGGATGAGCGCCAAGACGCTCGCCAAGGCCATCGCGACCTATGAACGTACCGTGGTCTCCGAGCGTGCGCCCTTCGATTCCTGGATCGAAGGCAATGAGAAGGCGATTTCCGAGGAAGCCAAGCGCGGCTTTGCGGTCTTCAACGGCAAGGCGCTCTGTTCCGCCTGCCATGAGGGCTGGAACTTCACCAATGACGGCTTCCAGGACATCGGGCTGCCGAGCAAGGACGTCGGCCGCGGCGAATTCATGCCGGGCGTGGTCAAGATGCAGCACGCCTTCAAGACGCCTGGCTTGCGCGAGATCGCGCGCCGAAGCCCCTTTATGCACGATGGATCGCTCGCCACGCTGGAAGCGGTGGTTGAACCATTACGATCGCGGCGGTGTCGACCGGCCGAGCCGTTCCGACCTGATGAAACCGCTCGGCCTCACCGCCCAGGAAAAATCCGATCTGGTCGCCTTCATGAAGACCCTGACCAGCAACCTCAGTCCGACCGCCGTGCCGGTCCTCCCTCGCTGATCCCAGTCCTACCGATCACAAGGATATCCCATGCACAAGACCATTCTGTTCGCTCTCGTCATTCTCTCCGGCCTGTCGGCCGGCGCGCTCGCCGCCAACCAGGTGATCCATCAGCAGGGCCGGGTGTTCTCCTCCGAGAGCGTCACCATCAAAGAAGGGCGACGCGCTCACGCTTCGTGAACGACGACAGCATTCCTCACAACATCATGTCGGACACCAAGGGCAGCGGAGTTCAATCTCGGCTCGCAGGCGCCCGGGCACGTCGACGGACGTGACCTTCAAGGAAACGCGGCGACGTGCAGGTGATCTGCGCCATCCATCCGCGGATGAAGATGATGGTGAAGGTTACGGACTAATCGCGCCAACGACGTGCGCCGGAGATTTGTGATGTCGATCCGCTACAAGATTTTCGGCGCCTTCAGCGTTGTCATCCTGCTCGCCTGCGGGCTCGCATTCTACGGCATTCGAGGCATCTCCACCGCGGGCGATCTGGTGGTGCGACTCTTATGACGGCCCGCTGATGGGGATCAACCACGCGCGTTCGGCGCATGCCGGGTCTGAACGAGGCCGCGCCTCATCATGCAGCGCAGCCTGACCGACAGGGCGACGAGCGAAGCCGTTGCCCGGTTCGAAAAGCTGGTTCGCAACATTTCCGAAGATCTCAGCGTGGTGCGGGACCGGGTCCAGAGCGCGAACGTCAAGGCTGCGCGCGAGAAGGCTGAGAGCCGGCCTCCGCGGCTGGTCGGGCGCCGGACTGAAGATCCTCAAGCCGGCGTCCGGCGGCCTGACCGAGATCCCCACGACCTTCTCGCTGACGCAGCAGGGCGACGAGGCCGTCGCGGCGCTCGACGATCTCGTCGGAACTGGTCGCGGCCTATGGCTTCGACTTCCGGACCGAGGCGGAAGCATCGGTCGCCGCAGCACGCACCGCCATGCTCGGGATCGCGATCGGCACCGCGCTCGTCGGATTCATTATCGCGATCGGCCTTTGCCTATTCGCTCAGCAAGCCGATCTTCGCATGGCGGTGCGCGTCGCAGAACGCGTCGGCGCGCCGGCAATTTCACCAGACCGACATCGCGGTCCGGCGGCGTGACGAACTCGGCCGCCTCCTGAAGTCGCTGGCGGTCATGCAGGCGAGCCTGAAGGCGCGCCGATCGAGGATCTCGCCGCTGATGTCCTCAAAGGACCAGACCCATGCGGAGCAGGTCAGCCGGCGGCAGCGGATCGAGGCCGAGATCGAGGCCTTCCGTTCCACCTTCACCGCCGCGCTCGCCAATACCGACCGGATGACGGGCGACATTGACCGAGCACCGCGCAAACCCTTTCCTCGATCGCGCACGCCGCCGGCAAGCAGTCGGTCGAGACGGCGTCCACCGCCGGCCAAACCTCGGCCAACGTTCAGACCGTGGCAACCGCCGCGAGCCAGCTCGGCGATTCCGTGCAGGCGATCAAGACGCAGGTCAACGACGCCACCGCGATCGTGCAGCGCGCTTCCGGCATGGCGGGCACGGCCAACGAGACCATCGGGCCCTCGCCAGCTCGACGCAGCATATCGACGAGGTCGTCGGCTTTATCCGCAACATCGCCGGTCAGACCAATCTGCTGGCGCTCAACGCCACGATCGAGGCGCGCGCGCGCCGGCGAGGCCGGCCGCGGATTTGCCGTGGTCGCGTCGGAAGTCAAGGCGCTCGCCACCCAGACCGCCAAGGCGACCGAGGACATTTCCTCCCAGATCGCCGAGGTGCAGTCGGCGACGAAGCAGGCGGTCGACAATGTCGGCGCCATCGCTTCGATCATGGATGACATCGATCAGCTTCACCGCGGCGATTGCCGACGCCGTCAGCCAGCAGAACGCGGCGGCGAACGAAATATCGCAGGAGTATCGGGCACGCCGCCGCCGGAACAGAAGCGTCGCCCGGAGCATCGCAGGAACGGCCGACCGCGACCGAGAACACCAACCGTTCCGCCGACCTGGTGCTGGCGACCGCGCGCGATCTGTCGGACCAGGCCGCCGATCTGCGCGCGTCCGTCGATCGCTTCCCTGTCGAACGTGGCGGCCTGAGCCGGCCTGCCGGTCCGGTCGTCCGCCTGAACTCAGATGAAGCGGAACTGCGACCGCTCGCGCTTGGCGAGTTTCGGGATCGCCTGCCCGACGATGATGTTCTTGAGTGGTCGGTCTGCTGATGCTCGGCAAATGCCGCTTCGCCCGCGAACACCTCGTAGAAGAAGAATTCCCGCGGCTTTGGCGACGTTCTGGTGGATCTGGAGCTTCCTTCACGCCCGGCTCGCGCTGCTGCCTGCGGGAGAAAGTCTTTCCAAGTGCCGCGACTGCGCTTTCCTCTCCGGAATTGACCTCCCAGAATGCGGTGACGATCAGGTGCTGGTTTGCAGTGCTGGTGGTTGCCATGGTGCTCCTGTGTAAAGCCCGGCGCCGGTTCGATTCCGGTACCGGCGACTGGAGATCACCATGCCCGATTTCGTGACATTAATGCTTCGACACGCGGTCGAACCATGATGTCCGTGTCGCGAGCTCGGAACCCGATGCGACGCGCCGAACGCGTTGTCCAGAGTTCATTTCACCGGCCTGGAGCAGGCGCATGGCGAAAAAGACCGTGCTCGCGATCGGCATCGAGCACCTCCCTGGTTGACTTCAGCGCCTTCCCGGGGCTCACGGCCGAATTGGTGGCAGGAAGGCTACATCGAGAGCGCAAATCGAAGGCGGCTTGCGCGCGATGGGCTATGAGGCCGATGCTGCCTGATCGATCTCGGCGACACGGCCGAAGCACGTCGCGCGGCGGCTTGGGCGCAAAGCGTTTGATTGCGTGGTGATCGGCGCCGGGCTGCGTGAGCCGGCGAGCGGCTGCCGCTGTTCGAACGGATCATCAATCTCGGTTCACCTCGCGCGCGCCGCAAACCCGCATTTGCTTCAACACCACGCCGGCCGAGTACGCTCCGAGGACCGTGCGGCGGTGGGTCGAGACCGTGAGCGCCCGCGCTCAGGCAGTTGCAGGAAGCCGCCGAGCAGGCTGCCGATGATCTTTTGCCCGCGCGCCCGGGGCTTTCTTCGGATTCTGCGCCCGGCGGCAGCGGCGCCATCTCGCAGATCATCGTGACCATCCGCGCTCAACAGCTCGATGTCCTCGAAGTCGAGCTCGCCCTCGCGCTTCAGCGCCGCCAGCGTCGCGGTCAACAGCGCCATCGGATGGGCTTCCTCGATCTCGGTAGCGCGCGCATTGCCGAGTACCGCCGGCGCTTCCTGGATCACGATGCGCCCATAGGCCGGCTCGAGGCAGACGTCGAGATAGGCCTCGATGCCCTCGGTCCAGGCGATCCCACACCTTTGCGCCGCGTCTTCGCTCGCGCTTCGATCCTTGCCGGCGGCTTCGATCTGCAGGAGCGACCACCACGGCGTCGAGCAGCGCCAGCTGCCATCCTCGAAGTGGTGATAGAGCGCCCACGCGTCACCCGCGTCGGCGCGCGAGATCGCCTCGATCCCCGCCGCCTGATAGCCCTCGCTCGCGAGCGCCTCGCGCCGGCCGGCCCGCCAGCAACGCCTGCCGCGTGGCCTGCGGTGTATTCCTCGCCTGGCGGGTTCGTTCCGCGTCCGGCTTCCTGCATCACCCCGGCATGCCACCACTTGACGCCTGAGAGCCTATCAACATATAACATACACACGAGTATGTGAAAAACAGTCAGTATGTACGGCCGGGCAAGGCCGACCTCGCCACGCCGGCGGAACGGGCTGTGGGTCCAGGAGGGATCACGTGAGACGGCGATCGGATGTTTCGAACTGGCCCAGGCGCTCGCGCGGCTACGCGAAGAGCCGGCAGGACGTGCCGAAAGCGGCGCTCGCCACGGTTCTTCATGACGACTGCTGCGAAACCCCGGCCTTCGGCACCAGCGCCCGCGGCCTGGCCGAGAATGAGAGGAGCAATACGTAGCG